>RRZT011579670.1_pt1 | contig 29564 bp, 30 predicted proteins | sample 2165551 | NCBI WGS metagenome assembly RRZT01 (sample SAMN10456910, study PRJNA506462) | wastewater metagenome | biome: wastewater; feature: sludge; material: wastewater sludge; isolation source: wastewater sludge with Escherichia coli K12::gfp cells carrying plasmid... | place: USA: Moscow, Idaho...
GAACAACACCTTCCCAATATCCTCGCGCCCGATGATCGGATCGATGACGGCAACATCCCCCACGAACGATTCCTCGTCACGCACGCGCTCGGTCATTTCTCGAACCAACCATTCACGTTCGTTATATACCCACGTCTCGACCCCGGTCTGATCCGCCAACGCCACAGCTTTCTCTACGATGAGCGGATCTATCGTGCGGTGACCGAGAACTTGCCACGCTGTGTCATCGTCAGGAATGCGGGCAAGAACGGATGCCCCGCTGTTACTGGCGATGAACGAGACCTCGGACATATCACGAGTAAGTGTTATGAGGCTGCCAGTAGGGCGACCGGAGCACAGTGCGATTATGAACCCTCTGTTAGCTAGGTACTCGATCAGTTCGTGTGCACCGGGATTCCAGCGGTCCCGGTGCATCAGCGTTCCGTCGACATCGATCATTGCGAGTGTGGTATCCACAAAATCTCTTCCGCGTCAGAAGGGGTAGGTGAAATCAAAGTTGACTTTGCGTCCAAGCCTGTACAACTCGTTGAACCCGCCTTGTGGAGCGAGGAAAAGATGGAAGCCCGTCCACTGGTCGTAGAGTGGAATGAGTTCGTAACCCTGGTCGGAAATGTAGTTGTTAAGGATCTCTAGATGTTCTTCCCAGGGGCGTCCGTCATTCTCGCTGATCGGGAGTTCCAACAGGCGTAGTGAATAGCCAAGCACGTTCGCCACCTCCTGAAGGATATCAAGCACGTACTCGGGCTGCTGCTTACGGTCCATGTAGGACCCGTAGTGGAGTCCATCTTCGTAGTTGTCGACGAGCCATCGAGTGAAGATGAAGTGCAGCCTCTCAGTTTCGGAAACCGACATGTCATCTTCCATGACACGCTGGTACCAGGCTGGATGGGCCGCTGCGAAGGCAGACTCGTCTTCAAGGAACAACCTGAGGCCATCCACGGCAACCGGATCATTTCCGGTGACAATCCGAGCCATCTCCGCCAGTGGGTAGTGAGATGCGTCCGGTGCGGACTCGGGAGGCGATGGAACCGGTGGGGGAGACGACGCCGAAGCGGGCGCCGTCGTCGGAAACTCCGGTGTGCTCTTGTTTCGTTTCAAAAAATCAAAAAATCCCATGTGCCGTTCCCTTCAGTGGTTGTTACAGTTGTAACCTATCAGCGGGCGCCGACAGCTTTTGCTACTCAGATAGATCCGGCAATCCCTTGTCGTCGCGGCCGTAGTACGCGCCGGAGTAGGACGGGTTAAGGAAATTGTCCGTGGTGAGGATCTTGTCGATTTCGCCGGGCGTCATCAGTCCTTTTTCTATAAGAACCTCGCGAACGGACTTGCCGGTGCGCGCGCATTCTTTACCTACGAGATCTCCAGCCTGGTGTCCGATGATTTCGTTGAAATAGGTGATGATACCAATCGAGTTGAAGACATTGTTGCGGCACACTTCCACGTTGGCGGTAATTCCGGTGACGCACTTTGTGCGCAGTGTGTCGCACGCATGGGTAAGAAGATTAATTGACTCGAACATGGATTGGGCGAGTCCAGGCTCCATGACATTGAGCTGCAACTGGCCAGCTTCGGCGGCGAGTGTTGTGGTGACGTCGTTGCCCATGACTTTGAAACATACCTGGTTAACCACCTCGGGGATCACCGGATTGACCTTGGCGGGCATAATCGACGAACCGGCCTGAAGCTCCGGCAGATTGATCTCGTTCAGGCCAGCGCGAGGACCTGAGGAGAGCAGACGGAGATCATTGCAGATCTTCGAGAGCTTAACGGCGAGACGTTTGAGAGCGGAGTGGACGGCGATGTAGGCGCCGTTGTCGTACGTTGCTTCAACAAGATCGTGAGCGGGAACCGTAGTAAGACCGCAGACCTTGGAGAGCTTCCACGCCGCGATCGCCGGATATCCAGGAGGAGTGTTGAGGCCGGTGCCGATGGCGGTAGCGCCAAGGTTAATTTCCAGGAGTAGTTCGCCATTGATCTCCAAGCGGCGGACCTCTTCGAGAATGTTTGTAGCGAATCCGGTGAATTCCTGGCCGAGACTCATGGGAACGGCATCCTGGAGCTGGGTGCGCCCCATCTTGAGAACAGACGCGAACTCGGCGCCCTTATCTTTGAACGCCGCGGCCAAGTTATCGATAGCCCGGATGAGTTTCTGAACCATGAAGTAGACCGCCAGACGGAAACCTGTGGGGTAGGCGTCATTGGTGGACTGTGACTTGTTGACATGATCGTTGGGGTGAATGAGGTCGTATCGTCCCTTGTCGAATCCGGCGAGCTCAAGAGCGAGATTGGCGACTACCTCGTTGGTATTCATGTTGGTGGATGTTCCAGCTCCGCCTTGGAATACGTCAACGGGGAACTGGTCCATACAGCGGCCTTCGTCAAGGATTGCATCACAGGCACGCACAATCGCGTCCGCGATATCGTGCTGAAGCACGCGTACCTCTTTATTGGCCAGCGCGGAGGCCTTTTTCACCATGACCATTCCGCGCACGAACTCAGGTACGTCGGATACTTGGGTGCCTGAGATCTGGAAGTTTTCAATGGCTCGGACAGTGTGAATGCCGTAGTAGGCGGTCGAGGGAACCTCTCGTGTTCCCAGCAGATCTTCTTCGATCCGAGTATTCAACGTAGTGGCCTTTCTCGCGCCATCGGATGCCGACGACGGCCGTTAGCGAGTCATTCGTGACGTACCTTCATGATAACGCATTTTGGTCAGACCGATTTGTTGGTCAGACCATCATATTCATGTGACATGAGTCGGTACATCAAAGGGGAAATCCACAGCCGCTCGTTCAGAATTTTCGCTAGGCTGTGGAAAATTTCGAAATGGGTGGAGGGGTCCACGTAGAGTTCAGGTATGGAATCTCCCTTTGACGATGAAGAAGTCCGTGCGATGTTTGAGCAAATGGGCGTGGCACATAAGCCTGGGATGGCTGCCGAACTCATGGATGAGCTAGGGCCGCTCCTCGCCGCCGAAGGTATCGATCTTGATAACTTGGATAGTTCAAGCGTGGAAGACATCAATGCCGCATTGGCGAACGCTACTGAGCGTTACAACCTGGAGCTTTTCACGCCAACCGGAGATGATCTTGCCGGTGCACTTGAAGTGCTGAATGAGTGTGCTGAGGCCATCGGAGATGGAGATACTGGGCTTGCGGGTCTCATCCTTGACGCCGTCCGGCCGGAACCGACGGGGGACTGGCCCGCCGTGTCGCATGTGATTGGTGCGGGTCTTGGCCAGCTGGATACTTTGGCCGTGTACCCGGAGTTTCGGAAGGCTTTTACCTCCGCGAAGTTGCCCAGATGGGACTGGCAAGCTACCAAGGCTGCGAAGGAGATCCTGCGGCGAGCCCGCCGAGGGAAGGCTTTCGCGAGTATCGATGAACTGATCATGGAATTTACCGGCCTTGGCGTAATTCACGGTACTGCGCTTGCCTATGCGGGAGTGCTCAACGCTCTGGCCAACCAGTGGTCTCTCTCAGTCACGCAAACGCTAGAGCGCCTTGATATTCCGCGCGACTTGCGGATGAGCTTCGCTATTTCCTTCGTCAAACTTGACGAGCAATTTGCTCTCGAATTCGAGGCATGGATGGAGCTCTCTCGCGAACAGCTGGAGCTTGAAGGCCACGATTCTACATTCGAGGAAGACGGAGATCCTGAATGGTCTGCCGGGGCAACGCTTCTTTTTATTCTTGCCCGCAGTGCTGGCCTTGACCCCCACGATCCGGAGAGCGTTGACGAATTTATCGAGGTTCTCACGGATCTCATGGGCAACGACGAGACGGCGCTGCTGAACTTCCTCATGCTTCTGGATGACTACCTGCATTTCCGAATCTCCACAGTTGAGGACCCGAGTGTGTGGGAGAAGGGCCATGACCTGGTCGAAGAGGCGGTGAGCCGCTCGGCATCCACTTTCGAAGGGGAAGTTGAAGCAATGGAGCGGTTGGATGCCGCGGTGAATCCTAACGAGCGCAGGGCGGCACTCTTGGCATCGCCGCTGATTGCAGGCATTCCCCAATTGCTCGCCTGGCTGGAGACGAAACCCAAGGCGACGGAAACCGGTGGGCTTCGTCGAGCTGACATCGGTCCAATTGCTGCATTGATCGGTGTTGAGGCTGAGGGTGTCAATAAATATCCGGACTATGCCCCGGAAAGTACAGTGCGCTATGTGCGGTCCATGGACGACGTTCCTGAGCTGTGGGCGTGGTTCGAGACCCTTCGATTTTCCGGCATACTCGATTCCACGAGTACTCGCTTTGTTCCTGGTGGGGCCGCAGCCTTGTGGGTTCATCCAGAAGACCGTGACCTTGAGGAACTTGAGAAAGTTGTCGGATTCTTCGTCACGATGTTATTGGTCGGTGATGAGTACTTTGAGATTGGTTCCACCGAGTTCAGTGGCGCGGGTTTGTCCATGCGGCTTCTGGCCGAGTCGATTGGTTTCCAACCTGCACTTGAGGCCGCCCCAGAACCCACGAACAAACCGTTGCTTTTTGAGGGCAAGAATCCGCTGAGGACCGCGGCTATCTCAACCATGAAAAGTGTTGGACTCTTGGAGGATGTCGCACCTGACGAGGTGGTCATTCCCAAAGCCCTGCATGCCATGGTGGGCAAAGCGCTGATGTCTGCGATTCTCTGGTATCGCCAGATGGGATAGCTGAAACGCAGAACATACGTTAAGGGAGTGTGACTGATCCACCGAATTTCATCCGATACTGACCACACTATTGTTACTCGATGGCCTCCGAATACATGCAACAAGGCGCGGGTCTGGCAAACCACGGCACGTTTATGCAGACATCGCTTCGCCTTACCGAGAGTCAGCTAGAGACTGCCACGCTGCACTTCGTGGATGCCCTCAAGGTGGCAAGCGAAGTAAACGATTCAGCCGACGACGGCGTATGGCTCTGGCGTATCGACCTCATTGCCGGTGATGACACGCTGTAGCTGACAGGTGCTTGCTCCTCCTACTGAGCGAAGAGTCGGCGAGCAAGGTACGTGGCGCTTTTGAGGCCGAGCCGTGGCTCGGCCTGACGCAAGTCGTGGATCGCTTTCACTTCGTTTGAGTTTGTTGGGTCGACGACGGTGCGTGCCCACGCAAGCGCTTCCGGTTGGATATCGCCGCTGTCTGGTACGCCCACTCCGAAGATCTCGCCCAGTTCCACTCGTGGATCTCTGTTGTCACCGAAGAGTAGATGGTTGAAGTTTGCCATGATGGTCCTCCTAGACTCAGCCTACGACGGTCCCGCACATATGGCGACTTATTGATCTAGAGAAGGACGAGGAACTCGGCCTAGATACATCACGTGGTTGTGACTCAGACGTTTGTTGAGCTCGTTGTCATAATTCTTTTCGTCAGGCTCGTGCCGCGAGTCATTCCCTTGTAACAGATCGTTCTCTAATAGATAGACCCGCGGCACGTAACGTGAGATTTTAGCGCCGCAGCCATGCCGTCGTCGCAGCGGGGAGCTTGCCGTCTTCGAGCGGTGCGCTCGCGAGTAGCAATTCGCCCTCGGGCAACTCCACTGGAGCGGCGGCAAAGTTACTGACGCACACCCAGCCGCCTGGCCGCTCGAAAGCAAGCACGCCCGCTGGGGAATCGAGCCACTGGATTTCCTCGGGTCCCTGCAACCGGTGACGCAGCGCCAACGCGCGCCGGTACAGCTCCAACGTGGAATCTTCGGTCCCGTCCTGCCGATCGACAGCAAATTCTTCGAACCAACCTGGCTGCGGCAGGTGGGAGACACTCGAACCGTTCGGGCCGAAGCCGAACGACGACGCTTTGGCCACCCATGGAAGTGGTACTCGGCAACCGTCGCGGCCCACATCCACACCGGGACTGCGGTAGAAGGTGGGATCCTGGCGGGCGTCGTCGGGAATCTCCAGAACCTCGGGGAGTCCTAGTTCCTCTCCCTGATACATGTACGTGCTGCCTGGCAGTGCGAGCAGGAGTGTTGTGGCGGCGCGTGCCCTTCGCAGGCCCAGCGCCGGATCGGTGGCGGGCTCGGCCCCATGAGTCAATTTCCAGATACGCGAATCTTCTTGTGGGCCCTTTCCACTGGGCTCCATGGCGTAACGGGAGGCGTGGCGGACTACGTCGTGATTGGAGAGAACCCAGGTGGACGAGGAGCCGACCTCGGCCGCCACCGCGAGATTAGGAACGATGCGGGAACGGAAAGATTCGGCGTCGTAGGGTTGCCACATGAGGTCGAAGTTGAACACCTGCCCGAGGGACTTTGGCCACTCGTTCGCGCGGCGGTACTCGGGGGAGAGGGAAGCCTCGGCCACAGCGATGCGCGGAGGATCGTACTCGTCGAAAACCTCACGCCACTGCGCGTAGATCTCATTGAGTTCGGGGCGCCCGTGCCACCTCGACGTGCCGGTGTTTGGTTCCGTACGCAGTTCTGCTTCCGAAGGGATCGGATCACTCATATCGCGCACCAGCAGGTCTGCTACGTCCACTCGGAAACCGTCCACCCCGCGGTTGGACCAGAAACGCAGCGTGGTGAGGAAGTCGGCACGCACCTCCGGATTGTCCCAATTGAGATCCGGCTGTTCGACGGCGAACTGGTGCAGGTAGAACTGTCCGTCGCCGACGGGTTCCCACGCTGAGCCGCCGAAGAACGACTTCCAGTCGGACGGCGGAATTGTGCGATCCTCGCCGAGACCGTCGCGGAAGGTGTAGCGATCGCGTTCGGGTGAACCTGGGGCCGCGGCGAGCGCCGCCTGGAACCACTCGTGCAGATTTGAGGTGTGGTTGGGAACGATGTCTACGATCACCTTGATTCCAGCGCTGTGAAGTGCCGCGACCATCTCGTCGAACTCGTCCAGTGTGCCGATCTTGGGATCCACGTTGCGGTAATCGGCAACGTCGTAACCACCGTCGGCCAAGTCTGAAGGGTAGAAGGGGGAGAGCCACACGGCATCCACGCCGAGAGCCGAGAGATACGGAACGCGAGAGGTAATCCCAGAAAGGTCACCGATCCCGTCCCCATTGGAATCCGCGAAACTGCGCGGATAGATCTGATAGATGGCGGCTTGGCGCCACCAATTGGGGTCGGAGGAAACGGGGGTGGGAATGGCGTGGGTCATAGAGTGTATTGTCGCGCAGGCTGCCAAGGAAACAAAACTGACGGGGATGGTAGACAGGGCGGGCGGAACGCTGGTTTGCCCGGTGCTCTAGAGTTGCCTGGAGAGTGCGCCGTCGCGCTCTGTTGAGAACCAGTGACCGATAGGAGCAAACCGGTGGATGCGTGGATTGATCTGACGAAGCCACTGGATGAGACGACGGCGATTTACGCGGAGGGTCCGTATCGAGATCCGGATTTTGCTGCCGAACTCTGGGCTAGCCATGCCGCGCACGGGTACGAGGTGTGGCGGCTCGAACTGGGCACCCAAAGCGGGACCCACATTGACGCGCCCCGCCATTTTGATCTCAACGGGGTGACGATTGATGCCTTGCGACCGGAGGAATGCATGGGGAGCTATCGTCTCGTGACGGTCGATGACTTATCACCAACGAGCGAGGGGCCCCAATCGGCAACCGCGATGTGTCATTGGAACGGCGTGACCGCTCTCGTTCTTGACGCCCGCCCGACGGGTTTGACAAGCTCGCCGCAAGAGCCATCACACAAGACAGCGTCAGCGCCACGGATGCTGACCACGGAGGCTGTGGAAGCCGTCGCGACGTGCCCCTGCCGATTGATTGTGGTGATCGGCGAACCCTCGGTGGCCCACTCCGATCCGTTTTACTTCCACCGTCGACTGGCCGAGTGCGGGAAGTTCCTTGTCGAGGACACCCGCGAGGATAGTGGCATCCTGCCACGTGAGGGACAGATTGTTGCGCTGCCAATGCGGTTCACGGGACTCAGCGGATCGCCCGTCCGTGTACTTATCCGGGGAACTGACAGCGCGAAATAGACGGTGCTGACGTGGCGGCTCTGAGGAGGCGGGCGCCGTCGTCGTTCAAAAATCGAATCAGCGATAAAAATGCGCCAGCAGGCTTATAACCCACTGGCGCACTCACCACGTCACTTCTGGGTGGGGGAAGCTTCCACAAGGACGGCTGCGGCTGCCGCCTGCTTCTTCGCCTTGGCGCGCTTCTGAAGGATGCTGATGATGACGGGGATAACCGATACCGCCACGATGACGATGGCGAGCAGTTCGATATTCTTGGCAATGCCAGGGATACCGCCGAGCAACGTACCCACAAGAACCATGGACGTCACCCAGGCGAACGCTCCGAGAGTATTCCACACGATGAAGTGCTTGTAAGGCATTTTGGCGGTGCCTGCGGCGACTGGGATATAGGTGCGAACGATCGGAACGAAACGCCCAAGAACAAGGGCCAAGGCGCCGTATTTCTCGAAGAAGTCCGTCGCTTCGTCAAGATGCTCGGTACGGAGAATACGTGCGTCTGGCTTGAAGAAACGAGGACCGAACGAATGCCCGATATGGTATCCGACCTGATCTCCGGCGAAAGCTGCAATGAAAGCAACGGCCCAGATCTCCCAGGGTGTAATGCCAAGGTTTGAAGCGAGAATTGCGGCGGTGACCAGCAACGAATCTCCGGGCAGGAAGGGGAATAGCACACCCGATTCGATGAAAACGACGACGGCGATGCCTGCAAGCGCCCATGGGCCGAAGGACTGAAGAAGTGCTTCAGCATTAAGGAGATTGTGTAGGAAGTCCACGTCGCTCTCTTTCTTTCATGACATGTTCCTCCCCAAATCTACTCTTGACGCCAAAAAGTCGGCATAGTCGGATTCGTGATTCTGCGCATGATTTTGTGAAAACTCATGGGTGTAAGGCCTGTCGTCGGCTTGGTATGGTGAGGAGATTTTTCGATGACGATCACGTCGGTATGTCCAGCACCACAGCTCAGAGGAGCGTCTGGCGTTGCGGTGGACAAGTTCGTCTCCTAGGGTTAGGGGCGCCTTACCTAACACTGTTTGGCCGGGCGTGGTCCCACCTGCCCGTACCCCACGACGTGGAGAAATAAGATGATGCGCATTCGTCATGCCCTTGCGGCGACCCTTGCCGGCGCTCTGACGCTCGGCCTTGCTGCCTGCTCCTCCGACGATGCTTCGAGCTCGTCCGAGGGAAGCGGAAATCCCTCGACTGCCACCTTCCCGGTGGAGATCACACACGCACTCGGAACGACGACGATCCCGGAGAAGCCCGAGCGCGTGGCCTCCGTCGGATGGGGCAACCAGGATGTGGCTTTGGCCCTGGGCATCGTGCCGGTCGGTACAGACACGCAGGTGTGGAATTGGACGAACGACGCCGACCCAGGGCTTTACCCGTGGAGCACGGATGCCATCAAGGCGTTGGGCGGTACCGATCCCGTTCTCTTCACCACCTCCGATGGCCCCGACTTTGAGGCAATCTCGGACACCAAGCCTGACATCATTTTGGCAGCCCAGTCTGGTTTGGACGAGGAGCAGTACAAGACGCTGAGCGAGATCGCTCCTGTCGTGGCCTACCCGGAGATTCCGTGGTACACGCTGTGGCGCGAACAGATCGTTGTTAATGCGGAGGCGCTGGGTCTCAAGACTGAGGGCGAAGCTCTCGTTGCCGACCTGGAGAAGCAAATTTCCGATGCCACCGCTGATGCGGAGGCCATCAAGGGAAAGAAGGCAGCCTTCCTCTTCATGAACGCTGCCGACCTCTCAACTGTCTCGCTGTACACCAGCGGTGATGGCCGTACCGCGTTCCTTGAGGATCTCGGCTTTGAGCTGCCCGATGTTGCCGTGGAAGCCTCTAAGAGCGGCTCCTTCTATCTCGACATCTCCGCCGAGAATGCGGACAAGCTTGCTGATCTGGATGTCATCGTGGCCTACGGCGGCGACGAGCTCCTCAAGGCTCTGCAGGCTGATCCGCTGTGGAGCACCCTTCCCGCGGTGAAGAACGGCGCCGTTGTGGCCGTCGGTGAAGGTGACGCCTTCAGCGCCGCGGTCACACCCACCGCGCTGTCCATCCCGTGGGTTCTCGATGACTACGTGGCGAAGCTGAACGACGCCGCAGCCAAGGTCAAGTGAGCACAGTAACGCTCGAGCAGCGCCGCGCGCCCGCTTCGGTGGGGGCGCGGCGCCATCTGGCGCTCATCGGGCTTGCCCTTCTTGCGGTGGCTGGCGCTGTGATGCTCTCGCTCGCCTTCGGCTCGCGCTCCGTCACCATGGACGAGATCTCGCAGGGGATTGTCGCCTGGTTACAGGGCAAAGATGCCACGGACATTGGGGCGATCGCCGTGCAGCGGCGCATCCCGCGCACCGTCCTAGCTCTCATGGCCGGGGCCGCCCTCGCCATCTCTGGCGCCCTCATGCAGGCCATCACCCGCAACCCGATTGCCGACCCCGGCATCCTTGGCGTGAACACCGGCGCCTCTCTCTTCGTCGTGTGCGGCATTGCCTTTCTCGGTATCTCCTCGCCCTTCCAGTACCTGATTCTCGCCCTCCTGGGTGCCACCGTTACGGCATTCTTTGTGTACCTGGTGGGCTCAGTGGGCGCCGGCGGTGCCACTCCCATCAAACTTGCACTGGCCGGCGCCGCGACTGCCGCGGCGCTCTCCTCGCTGGTTAGCGCGATCTTGCTCCCGCGTGCGAACGCCATGAACGAATTCCGTTTTTGGCAGGTGGGCGGGGTAGCGGGCGCCAACTGGCACACCATGGCCACTGTTGCGCCGCTTATTCTTCTGGCAACCGCCGTCGCTTTTGCCATGGCCGGGTCTCTTAACGCCCTGCTGTTGGGCGACGACGTCGCCACCGGCCTCGGAGTGCGCGTCGCGCCCACTCGCGCCATCGCCGCGCTCGCGGGAGTGGCCCTGTGTGCCGCTGTTACCGCAGTTGCCGGTCCCATTGGTTTCGTGGGTCTCATGGTTCCGCACGTGGTTCGCTTGCTTGCCGGTCCGGACCAGCGTTGGCTTTTGCCACTCTCGGCACTGGGCGGTGCCGTGCTCCTCACCCTCGCGGACACCGCGGGCCGAGTCATTGGATACCCCGGCGAGACCGAAGCGGGTATCGTCACCGCCTTTCTCGGCGCCCCCGTCCTCGTCATCATCGCCCGTCGAACACGAATGAGAGCTCTGTGATGGCCACAACCGCTCCTCTACACACCGCCGTCGGCGAAGCATCCACCCCGGCCAGCGTCTACGCGACTCAGCTGGAGAAGGTGACGGCAGGGCGCCGTCGTCGTACCCGCCGTAGCCGCATTGCCATCGCCGGGCTGCTCACCCTCCTTGTTGTACTGCTGGCCGCCATGGTGATGCTCGGCAACACCATCTATCCGCTGCGCGACGTGCTAGCCGTCATTGCCGGGCAGGATGTTCCCGGTGCCTCTTTTGCCGTGGGCACGCTGCGCATTCCGCGCGCGCTCACCGGTGCTCTCGCCGGTATTGCATTTGGCATTGCCGGAACCACCTTCCAGACCATGCTGCGTAACCCCTTGGCCAGCCCGGATGTCATTGGCATTACCTCGGGCGCGAGCGCCGCAGCCATGCTTGCCCTCGTGGGTCTGCACTGGAGCGCCTCCACCACGATGCTGCTCGCGCTGGCGGCCGGAGTCACGACGGCGGCCGTCATTTACCTCATGGCGCGCAGCGGCGAATCCACCGGCGGGCGCCTTATTCTCATCGGCATTGGAATTGGCGCCATGCTCGACGCCGTCGTCTCCTACCTCGTACAACGCGCCGCCGAATGGGACGTGGCTGTGGCCATGCGCTGGCTCACCGGAAGCCTCAACGGTGCTCGTATCGAGGCTATTGGTCCGCTGGCGATCGCGGTGGCGGTCCTGCTTCCGCTTGTTCTTTTCCTGTCGCGTGATCTCACTGCCCTCGAGCTGGGGGATGCCTCGGCCACCGCACTCGGTGTCCGGGTAGATCGATCCCGCGTGTTGCTCATCCTCGCCGCTGTGGCCCTCGCCTGTTTCGCAACGGCGACGACGGGGCCGATCGCCTTCGTGGCCTTCCTTGCCGGGCCCATCGCCTCGCGTTTTGTGGGGCCCGGAACGTCGCTGGTGATCCCGGCTGCTCTCACCGGCGCGTGCCTGGTGCTCGCAGCGGATTTGCTGGGCCAGTTCGCCTTTGACACCAAGTTTCCGGTGGGAGTCATCACCGGTATTCTTGGCGCCCCCTACTTGCTCTTCCTTCTCGTTCGTACCAGCCGCCTCGGAGGTTCCTCATGACCGCTGATCATCTTCTCCAAGCAGATGCCCTCGTCTCAGGATACGGCGGCAGGGCCATCGTTAAGGGCGTGGATCTGGAAATTCCGGCGGGTCAGGTCAGCGTCATCGTGGGCGCGAACGCCTGTGGTAAATCCACGCTTCTCAAGACGCTCTCGCGTCTGCTTCCGCCGCAGAGCGGTTCCGTACTGCTCGATGGTCAACGCATTGATCAGGTACCCACTAAGGAACTCGCGCGTACACTCGGCCTACTTCCGCAGCAGCCGATCGCCCCGGAGGGCATCGCCGTGGCGGACCTTGTGGGTCGTGGCCGCCACCCGCACCAGAAGTTGTTTCGCTCGTGGACCAAGGAGGATGACCGCGCGGTCACCGAGGCTCTCATCGCCACGCGCGTTGCGGATCTCGCCAATCGCTCCGTTGACGAACTCTCCGGTGGCCAGCGCCAGCGCGTGTGGATTGCCATGGCACTCGCCCAGGAAACGGACGTGCTCCTCCTTGACGAGCCCACCACCTTCCTTGACGTCACTCACCAGGTGGAGGTCCTTGACCTGCTGACGGACCTCAACCAGTCCCGCGGCACCACGATTGTCATGGTGCTGCACGACATCAACTTGGCCGCTCGCTACGCCGACTACCTGTTCGCTGTGCGCCAGGGGGAGCTGATTGCTCACGGTGCGCCCAGAGAGATCCTGACACGAGAGCTGGTCAAGGACGTTTTTGGTCTGGACGCCGTCATTATCACCGATCCTGTCTCCGGCGCGCCTCTCGTGCTTCCCAAGGGCCGCCACCACGTCACCAGCCCAGAATTCGCCGACGTGTAACGCCTTTTCTCACGGGAGCGGTACCGTCTCTTTCAGGGTCGAGTGTTCACTGATCTCCCAACGCCACTTCCACAATCAACGCCCGTTCCACTCTCGAGGTACCCCATGGACATCTTCCCCGCCCGCGTTCGCCGCATCACCGACATCACGCCGCATATGCGCCGTTTTACGGTCACTGGTGAGCAGCTCGCTCGTTATGGCGATCCCGGCTACGACCAGCGCATCAAGGTGGTGTTCCCAACGGAAACCGCGAGCCTCGACTCCATGCCGACCGGACCTAACTGGTACATGGACTGGCGAGCGCTTGACCCGGAGACCCGCCCTCCCTTCCGCACCTACACCACACGCGCGGTGCGTCATGAGGATCTAGAAGTTGACGTGGACATGGTGGCCCACGACGTTCAGGGCCCGGCATCGCGCTGGATCCGTGACGCCGTCGTCGGCGATGATCTCCTTATCGTCGCGCCCTCCATCGAGGATGAGCCCCCGCATCTCGGCATTGACTTCGTGCCTCCCGCGCAGGTCGGCAATTTCTTGCTTGTGGGTGATGAAACCGCAGCTCCGGCCATCGCGGTGATTCTGGAGCAACTTCCGCGCGACGCCCAGGGAGTGGTTGTTGTCGAATTTCCCGACGACGCAGATGCGCCGTACATTCCTGAACACCCCGGTTTTGCGCGGTATATCGCGGGTCGCACCGACGGGCAGCGCCATGCGTTCCTGGAACGCACAGTCCGTGAGATTCTGCCCGAGTTGTGCCCCGTGGGCCGTGGCTCCGAGGTGGAGGAAGTGGACATTGACGAGGACCTGCTGTGGGAAGTCCCGCGTACGGCCAAGGGTGGGGCTGCGCTAAAGTCTGCACCGCTCTACGCGTGGCTGGCAGGCGAGGCGAGTGCCATCAAGTCGCTGCGTCGTTTCCTGGTGTCTGAGCACGGGGTGGACCGCCGCGCCGTCGCTTTTATGGGTTACTGGCGCCTCGGTAAGGCAGAGGGAAACTGAGTTCAGCCGGGTGATGTGCCGCTGCCGTGCGTCGTGCAGGATCGGGCGGAGTCGCATTCACCCAGGTTCTGGACAGAGATTGCGGCGAGTTGAGTGTTTGGCCATGAAAAATAGTGCGACGACGTGATACCTTCAATTCATGCGTGTGTCACAGATCATACAAATCAAGGGAACCGGCGTTGTTTCATTGCCGCCCACTGCAAGTATCGCCCAACTCGTCGCCATGCTTGCGGATCGCAGAATTGGCGCTATCGTCGTGATGAACGGTGAAAAGCTGGCAGGCATCGTTTCTGAGCGCGATGTTGTCCGGACCGTTCGCGCTGCCGGTGATTTCTCCAGCCCGGTTTCGGCGATCATGACAGCGGATGTCACGACCTGTTCGCCGGACGACGACGTCCAAGAACTCGCGACGGTGATGACGGCGAAGCGCATTCGCCATCTTCCCGTTGTCGACGGCGGCAAGGTGCTTGCGATCGTTTCAATTGGCGACATCGTTAAAGCACGTCTCGACGAACTGGAAGAAGAGCGCGACCATCTGGAGCGTTACATTACCGGCTAATAGTTGGGACGAGGGCTACGAATTCGTCGTCGGTGACGAACGCGTTAGTAACGAATGGAAAACCCCGGTTGTGGGCAGGCAACAGATGGTGCCGCCCGCAACCGGGGCATTTTATCTACGGTCGAACAATTACTTCCGGACGAACAGCATGTCACTCGATTCCGAGGAGCTTCCCGTTCTTCGACAGCTCGGGATCGGTGCAGGACGAGAGGTTGAAGCAGCAGGGACGTCGTTTTCCCGCGCGCATCTTCGATAGGCTCACCTCGATACGGCGCTCGCGCGTTTCGGTATTGCGTGTGGCGTTGACCCAACGCACCCACTCCCAGCGAGCCATAGGTGTGATGCCGGTCCAGGTGTCAGAGAGATCGGTGGCTTCGGTGAGAGCCGCTTCGAAATCTTTTGGCAGGTTGGGTTCGGGCCATTCCGCACGGGGAGTGATCGTCACGGTCACGGAATCGCCCGAGCTGAGTCCGAGACGTTCGTGGAGGGCGTCGTCGACAGAAATCCAGTGCCCACGTGCACCATCAGGTTCGACGACGGTCTCAAACGCGATTTCGTTGATGGTTCCGTCAACCGCAACTTGGCCACGAGAGGGAAGTGTGGCGCTGGCTTCCTGGGGGAGCCGAATAATTGCTCGATCCGCGACGATATCAAGTTCTGACTCAAAGGAGACTGGTAAAGGGGCCTTGCGGGCTGGTGTTGAGGTTGGCATTGTTCCTCCTGGGACTGTGGACTAATTCAAGACTAGCCGTTCAACACCGAGGTGTAACCGGTGGAGTTGTTGGCTGCCGACCGTCTAGAAGTCCTCGACACCAATGTCGATCATGCGATCACGCCAGTAGTACATGCGATCGTGCTCGCCAATCTCTCGAATAACTCGGCATGGTGAACCAAAAGCGACGACGTTCGCGGGGATGTCCTTCGTCACCACGCTTCCCGCACCAATAATGGTATTTTCACCGATGGAAACGCCCGGCATAATGAGTACACCGGCACCGATCCACACATTCTTTCCAATGTGGACGGGAAGATTGAACTGTGCGCCAACAAGCCGAAGTTCGGGGAGAACAGGATGGCCTGCGGTGGTGATTGTGACGCCGGGACCGAACATGACGTTGTCGCCAACGTGGATCGGGCCGTCGTCGACAAGTGTCAGATTGAAATTCGCGTAGACGTTCTCTCCAAAGTGCACATGTGCTCCACCCCAGTTTGCGTGGAAGGGTGGCTCAATGTAACAGCCGGATCCGAGGGATGCGAACATGTCTTTCAAGAGTTTGGACCTGCGTTCGCCGTCGGAGGGCCGAGTCGCGTTGAAATCGTAGAGCTTTTCGAGTGCCTCTGCCTGCCGAGTACCGAGTGATACCGTGCTCGGATTATAAATAAGGCCCGCCTGCATGCGCTGTTCGTTATCCACACAGCAATCTTTCCGTCCTGGACGCCCTCAGTCAACTCGTGTAGATAGTAAGGTTGCGTCGCGGGATAGCTCCTCGGCGCAACCTCGTAGCTCCCAGCTTTCTTCGCCACAATAGACTGCATGAATTGGATCGATATGTGGGCCGGGTTTTTGAGTCGCTTGCAGAACACCTTTGGGGCCCAGGATGTTCCAGCTGAGACATGGATGCTGTGGATGGTTGTAGCTATCGTGGCCACCCTTGTGGCGACGCCGGTGTGGACTCACGTTCGTCAGATCGTCACCGTGGTACACGAGCTGGGGCACGCAGTTGTTGGTGTCCTCTGTGGACGTCGATTCACCGGTTTTGTCATTAATCGGGATATGTCTGGACACACGGTAACAATTGGTAAGCCGCGTGGACTTGGCATCACACTCACCACCCTCGCAGGCTATCCGATGCCCGCGATAGTGGGAGCGGTGATGATCGTAGCGGCGTTGTCTGGGTGGGCGGGGCTGGTTCTTCTTGTGGGGATTATCCTTCTTCTTCCCGTCCTCTTTCACGCCAAAACGTGGTATACCCTGCTAGCTTTAATATTGATTGTGGTTGGAAGTACCGTGCTGTGGTGGTCAGAAAATGGCGTGATTTCAGCACTTATTGTGCTGGGAATTGGAATGATCCTCCTGGTGGGAGCCTGGAGACAGTTCGCGGCAGTAGTTTTTCGAGGCGGGCGTCGTGACGATCCCAGTATGCTGGCGTCCCTGACGTTCGTTCCGAAAACGCTGTGGTACCTTGTTATTCTCATTTTGATTGCTGTACCAACATGGTGGTCTGCTGCCGCTATACTCGTACGCTAAAGACTTGAGAATCGACTGAATGTAGCGGCCGTGCGGTGGTGCGGTTGGGTCAGCGTGAGCATCCCTATGGTGATTATGATGCGACAAATTATGGGAACAGGAGAACGAATGGCACCTCGCAAACATGAATGGATGACGGTGCCGAACGCTCTCACTTTGTTGAGATTGCTACTTCTGATTCCTTTGGCATCCATGATTCTTTCTCGTCAGCTTGGCCTGGGGCCGCTTGTCATCATCATGCTATGGTCCGGTTCAGACTGGCTTGATGGCTACATCGCCCGAGAGTATGGGCAGACCAGCCGATTTGGGGAGGTTTTCGACCCCATTGCAGACCGCCTAGGGATTTTTGTTGTCACTGCAGCGCTGTGTTACATCGGGGTACTACCGTGGGTAATTCCCGTGGCCATTGGATTAACAGATGCAGCAACAGCACTGTTTGCTGGGCGCGCCGCCGCCTCCGGGTACATACACGTCACGATGATCGGTAAGGTCAGATCAGCCATCTTGTTCCTTGGACTAGTGCTGCTCGTGGCAAGCCTCTCCCGGCTCCCCGATGCGTGCCCCATTGCGGTGATGTTTATCGGGGTGGGAACGTTGCTCCATCTTTTCGCTGGTGTGGTGTACATCAGGGAGGCACGCCGCAATCTCAAGCGACTGAGTCCCATGGTTGAGCACGTGTGGTGAGTGAGTACCTCGCCCGTTCATCTCCTTAAGCCCATGTTGTTCACCCGGCGCTAGTCCGTCCGACGTGCGAAAATAACGCCGTCAATAAGTGTTCCGTTTTGGCCTTGGGGTCCGGTGCCTTCACGCTCGCGTGTTTCGCATGCCAGGATCTCCCACCGCTCGCCGAGGTTGAGCATCGCCAGATCCTCATCCGGGTTCGGAAGGCCGTGATGGTGATGATCCGCATCGGCCCATGACGGTGGCTCAGCGTGAGTGATGAGCAGAAAATAACCGTCTTTGGCGACGAACTCAGTGGCACGACGCAGAATATCGGTTCGTGGAATCTCGACGTCAAATGAGTGAAGGAACGACGACGTCACAAGATCGTACGTTGTTTCTGGCGTCCAGGTGGCAAGGTCCTCCGCGATGAATGTGCACGATGTTGGGTCGAGTCCCAATTCCTTACTCTGTTCGCGTCCACGCAAGATGGCGGTGGGTGAGATATCAATGCCGGTGGCCTGCCATCCATGCGAGGCGAGCCACAGGGTGTCTCCTCCTTCACCGCAGCCCAAGTCCAGAGCTTTCCCGGGAGTCAGTGGGGAGACAACGTCCTCGAGGGTTTTGTTCACACGTCCGGACCAGATGGGGCCCGCCGCGGCGTATTTGCTCTCCCAGACGTCCTCGATAGTTCGCTCGGCTCGTTGCGTGGTGGGATGGGAGGGGTGATCGTGGGGCATGGGTGGTTTCTTTCGACGGTTGACGGTTGACGGTACTGTGCGGTGAAGGGACAAACTCGGATATTCGTGTTCGAGTTTGTCCCTTCCATGCTGTTCCTGGGCTTGGGGAATAATCCTTATAGCCCTGCCCGATATCCGTCTCCGACATCCCGCTACCTTTGTACCAGGCGTACGCAGGTGACGGAATTTCGGAGATGGATTTTCACATGTGTGTGGCGGCTACTTCCACGCGCTACCACCTGAGGGTGGAGCCGCCTGGCCGGACATGATCTGCTCCATGGCGTCCTTAACGAACTGTACGTTGAGGCCATAGATCACCTGGTAGGACTTGCCGCCCGGTTTGATGGTTCCGGCCGCACCTGCGCGCTTGAGGGCCGCTTCGTCCGCCTTGGTCACGTCGGCAAGCTCCATACGCAGACGGGTGGCGCAGTTCTCCAGCTCGACAATGTTCTCCTTACCGCCGAGGGCGTCAATGAACTTGGCGGCGATCGCTACGTAGCTCGTATCCTGGATTTCGCCATCGTCGTCCGTCTCTTCGAGTTCATCGTCCTCGCGACCGGGGGTCTTGAGGTTGAACTTGAGAATAATGAAGCGGAATACGACGAAGTAGACGGCGAACCAGAAGACGCCCATAAGCGGGATCATCCACGGGTTCTGAGCCATGGGGTTGACCCAGCCGAGCACGAGATCAATGAATCCGCCGGAGAATCCGAAGCCCATGCGCACCGGAAGAAGAGCGCTGATGAACAGTGAGATACCCATGAAGACGGCGTGGACGACGTAGAGCACCGGGGCTACGAACATGAAGGAGAACTCCAGTGGCTCCGTCACACCTACGAAGAATGCCGAGACGGACGCAGAAAGCAGTAGACCATAGACAAGCTTCTTGCGGGTGGACTTTGCCGTCAGATACATGGCGAGCGCGGCACCGGGAAGCCCGAACATCATGATGGGGAAGAATCCGGTCATGTACTGGCCGGTCACGCCATAGGTTCCCTCACCCGCGAGGAAGTTGTTGAGATCGTTGATCCCAGCCACATCGAACCAGAACACCGAGTTAAGGGCGTGGTGCAGGCCAAGTGGAATAAGCATGCGGTTGAAGAACCCATAGATCCCAGCGCCGAGAGCACCAAGTCCAAGAGTCCACTCTCCGAAGGCAACAAGGCCTGTGTAGACGAAGGGCCAGATGAAGAAGAGAATGGCACCCGCAACTAGCGAAGCAGCCGCGGAAACAATGGCAACTGAGCGTTTACCCGAGAAGAAGGACAGAGCATCCGGGAGCTTAGTGTCCTTGAAACGATCATATGAGTAGGCGCCGATAAGGCCAGCGATAATACCGACAAAGACGTTGTCGATCACGCCGAAGGCTGGATTGACGTCGGCTACGTCGATGCCCTGGAAGAGTGCCACGGTCTCGGGATCGAGCAACTTCTGGATTGTTAACCAGGAGACGAGGCCGGACAACGCTGAGGTGCCGTCCGTCTTGGTGGCCATGCCAAGGGAAATACCAATAGCGAAAAGAATCGGCATGTTGCTAATAAGCGCGCCGCCTGCCGCATTGAGGAAGGTGACGGCGACGTTTTCTCCGGCGACGTTCTGGATCCAATAACCGATGCCGTTGAGGATAGCGGCGACGGGAAGGACGGCGACTGGCAGCATGAATGACCTGCCGAGCCGTTGCATGAATTTCATGTACTGCTCCTCACTTCGTTGTGTTGATGAGGAGAGTATTCCACGTGGACGAAGCAAGAGGAAATAAGAACGGCGACCAATCGAGGCCCACAAGAAATCAGGGCGGAGAGGTTAAGATGAGCTTGGGAATTTATTGGTATCCACGTGGGATCTTCTATAGAAGCTGGTTGTTATGAGCATTGATCAACGTCAACGTGAAATCGTCGAATTTGTTCGCGAGCACAAGACGGCGAAGGTCGCCACGCTGAGTAAGCAATTTAAGGTCTCGGCGGAGACCATTCGTAAGGATCTGGTCGAGCTGGACGAGATGGGTCTCTTGGTGCGAGTGCACGGGGGAGCGCGGCTCAAGCTGGCTGATCGTGAGAGTGCTTACTCGATTCGTGAGTCCTCGCACCTGGAGGACAAGGAAGCCATTGCGCACCTGGCTCTCCAGCTGATTGAAGATGATTCGACGGTATACCTAGATTATGGAACGACGACGAGGGCTATCGCCGAAGCCCTTGTCTCCAGCGGACGCCGCCTCACCATTGTGACGAATGCACTACCCGTTGCTGATTTAGTTGCTACATCCGACACCCTCGAATGTATGGTCTTGGGTGGAATCCTGCGTCGCAATGGCGGAGCGCTGTATGGCCCCACCGGGGAAAACGCTCTAGAATCTTTGAACTTCGATATTGGTTTCTTTGGCTGTGGAGGAATCGATGCAGACGCAGAGATTACCAATCATTTTCCGTTGGAAGTAGCGCTCTCTCGTAAAGCTATGAGCCGCTGCGGGCGGGTGATTATTGTGGCTGACAGCTCCAAGCTCGACTCCATTGCCGTGCACAGACTTGCCCGTTTCGCAGAGGTTGATGTCCTTTTGACGTCCGAAAAGCCGTCCACCGATGTTCTTACAGCACTCGAGGAATCTGGGGTGCGGCTTGGAGTTGTTGATTCACACTAGTGCGCTGGAGCGCCAATATTAGAGCCAATTGAGATGGCGGCACGGCCTTCACAAAAGGTACTAGTTGTACCGGATGGCAAAACTTAGAATGACAGAGAGGGTCGTGAACACGATGGGGTGTTCACGACCCTCTTTTTTGTGATGCAAGTAGACAGCTGGTCTCGGAGAGATTCATCCGTGCACACAACCCGGACATTGTGAATTAGTTGGGCTTATTTATCCATAACCAATCTAATCACAATTTAACTCGTGGGAAATACTTGTGAATTAGTTGGGATCTTGTTACGTTTGGACTACCACACAAACAAGAAAAGCAACGAGGTGGGCTTCAGACATTGATGCCGGAGCCGTTTTCACTGTTGCGACCCACAATTTAGGTCCACTCCACATCTTCCACAGGAGCATCCATGGATGAATACCTTGGCTTTTGCCTACCCTTTTTCACGGTAGAGGGGTTAACGCGATGACTACCATGACCAGCGTTGCCGTGACCGGGCCACGAGAGCTCTCCATGTTCACTACCCCGCTGCCCACCTTGGAACCGTACGAGGTTCTGGTCCGAGTGGCCTACACCGGGATCTGTGGTAGTGACGTTCCCCGCTACTTTGACGGCGCCGTCCATTCTTTCCCGCAAGTGCTGGGGCATGAGTTCTCGGGAGTGGTTGCTTCCACTGGCACGGCCACGAGTGTGGCCATCGGTACCCGTGTAGCAGTCGCACCGTTAGTGCCATGCCACACCTGCGAGCGCTGCCAAGCCGGCCTTCCGGCACAGTGTCCGAATTACTCTTTCATCGGTTCACGGCGCCCGGGGGCGATGGCAGACTACGTTGCCGTTCCCGAACGGAATCTTGTGCCAATTCCAGACTCGCTCTCCCTCAAATCCGCGGCCCTCATGGAGCCGCTGACCGTCGCCCTTCACGGCTTGGATCAGGCACCGTTCCCAAAGAACGGCTCGGTTGCCATTCTTGGCGGGGGAGTCATTGGCCTCATGGCCTTGCAAGCAGCCCTCGACCGCGGTGCTACGTCTGTCACGGTCGTGGACATTGCCCCGTGGAATCTCGAGGTCGCCACAAGGCTCGGAGCCCATCACGTCATCAATAGTCTGACCGACGATGTCGCTGCACGTTTCGCTGAGATTGGCCGTCCGGAACTTGTCCTCGAAATTGCTGGTGCGGCACCTACGCGTCAACAGGCTCTCGAGGTTGTCGCCCGGGGCGGGCACATCGTTTACATCGGTACCCCAACGACCGACTTGGTCCTTGATCCGGAGACCTTCGAGCTTATCCTGCGCGGTGAACTGACCATCCATGGATCCTGGATGTCTTACTCCGCTCCGTTCCCCGGCAGGGAATGGAGCGAGGCGGCTCGTATTCTCTCGGAAGCATCCTTCAATCCAGAGGAACTTGTCACCCATGAGTTCTCGCTCGAGGACGTCGCCGCCGGCCTAGAAGCGATGAAGGCCGGGGGAAATCGCCTCAAAGTGATGTTCCGAGTCGCAGGCGAGGGAGCGGTGTCATGACGGTCCATGCGGTAACGCCACACCCGGCTCTCGACGTCACATACTCCCTTGCTCGCCCTGTGGTTGTCCATGGAGTTAACCGAGTCGCCGCCGTGACCTCACGCCCCGGGGGCAAGGGGGTCAACGTGGCTCGACTCGTGGCCGCCGCCGACGGTGACGTGGCTGTCTACGGATTCCTTGGTGGGCGCACGGGCGACCAGATGCGAGCAGACCTTGAACGCATAAGTCCGAGCATCGTTCAACGCTGGACCTCGGTTGATACCGAGACCCGACGCACCGTTGCGGTAGTGGATGGTTCGGACACCACGATGTTTAACGAACCGGGTGCTAACCAGCCCGCCGAAGCCTGGCGACGTCTGGCGGAAGAACTGCTCTCACATGCCGAACCCGGAGACATCGTGACTATCTCCGGCTCCTTGCCTCACCCCGAGGAACCCGACCACCTCGCGACGTTGGTGCGTGAATTGCGCGAGCGGGGCGCCGTCGTCGTTGTCGATACATCCGGCCCGGCACTTCTTGCCGCGGCAGACGCCGGTGCTGACCTCGTCAAGCCTAACCGGGACGAACTTGTGGAGGCGCTCGGCTGTAAAGACCTCGATGAAGGCATTGCCCATCTGTTGGAGCGGGGTGTGGGCGCCGTCCTCACCTCGCTTGGGGCTGAGGGGATGCGCCTCAATACCCCCAATATCTTCTGCACGGCCCGGCTCTCGGTACCCGTTGCAGGAAATCCCACGGGAGCTGGGGACTCTGTTGTCGCCGCTATCGCGGTGGCGCTTGCGGCCACCCCCTCCCATTCCGAGCGCAGTCGGGTTCTGGCTGCCTCTCTCGAGAGAGCCGTCGCGTGGTCTGCCGCCGCCGTGCTCTCACCGGTTGCTGGAGAGATCGACGACGAGATCGCTCAGCAACTTCTTCCCGGAGTACAAATCGTTAAGAAAGGCATGTGATGCTTGCTCCATTAGGAAAACTAGCTCAGGAACGACGAGCCCGATTACAGGGACTTGGAGCATTCAACGTGATCCACTTGGAAAACGCTGAATCAATCGTTTCTGCAGCAGAACAGACTGGCCAACCGGTTATTTTGCAGATATCTCAGAATGCCGTGAAGTTTCACGGAGGAAAGCTGAAACCGATTGCTGTGGCCACCTTGGCCATTGCGAGGAGTAGCACCGCGAGAGTGGGGGTTCATCTCGATCACGCGGATGACCTCAACCTCATTCGCGAAGCGATTGATCTGGGCTTTACCTCAATCATGTACGACGGTTCGCATCTGCCGGATGAAGAAAACCGCGCTGTGACGGCGCAGGTGGCCCACTGGTGTCATGACGCAGGCATCACCATCGAAGCGGAGCTTGGCGAAGTGGGAGGAAAGGATGGTGTGCATGCCCCCGGTGTGCGCACCGATCCCGACGACGCCGCTAAGTTTGTCGCCGATACTGGTGTGGACCTGTTGGCTGTGGCCGTGGGAAGTTCACATGCTATGACATCACGAGATGCGGCGCTGGACCTTGACCTCATCTCGCGAATTGCTGCCACCGTGCCGATTCCGTTGGTGTTGCACGGATCTTCCGGAGTCAGCGATGAGAACATGGTGCTGGCTATCGAACACGGCATGACGAAAATTAACGTCTCCACCCACCTCAACCACGTATTTACCTCAACTGTCCGGTCAGTTCTGGCAGAGAAGCCCGAACTGGTGGACACCCGCAAATGGACCAAGCCGGCAGCAACAGCAATGGAGCAAGAAGTTGCGCGTCTCCTCAACCTTTACACGGGAGTGGCCGGGCAGAAAGAAAGGAATGCATCATGAAGCTTGTCGCAGGAGTCGATTCCTCAACCCAGAGCTGTAAGGCGACCATCAGAGATGTGAACACTGGCGCAATCATCCGTATTGGCCGCTCCACCCACCCGGTTGCCACTCAAGTGAACCCTGAGCGGTGGTGGAATGCGTTGCTGGAGGCATTCATCGGGGCCGGTGGTCTCGCCGATGTCGATGCAATTTCCATCGGTGCCCAGATGCAGGGCATGATCTGCCTCGATAAGGACGGCCGTGTCATTCGTGACGCCATGCTGTGGAACGACACCAGCTGTGCACCCTCGATCATTGCACTGAACGAGGAACTGGGATTCGAAGAGTGGATTCGCAGAACTGGCTGCCCACTGGTGGTCGCCTCGACGGTGGCCAAGGCGCGCTGGCTGCGGGATAACGAACCCGAGAACGCGGAGCGCACCGCTGCCATCTGCTTGCCACATGACTACCTCACGTGGCGTTTGCGAGGGTTTGGACCGGAGAATCCCAAGCTGGACGAGCTGACCACCGACCGTTCCGATGCCTCGGGCACAGGCTACTGGTCGGCTGAAAAGGATTGCTGGGACGAGGAGCTGCTGGAGATTGGCCTCGGCAAGCGCGTTATCCTTCCCAAGATCCTTGGCCCACGAGACTCCGCTGGAGTGACCGGACATGGCCTGCCTGGCATTCCTCCCGGGATTCCGCTCGGTGTAGGCGGTGGCGATAACGCCCTCGGTGCTCTCGCCCTCGGCCTTGAGGTGGGTGACGGCATCATGTCGCTTGGCACGTCGGGAACCGTTTTCGCGCGAGCGAACAGGGTTATCAACGATCCTTCAGGAATTGTCTCCTCGTACGCTGACTGCACCGGTGATCTCCTTCCCATGGCGGCAACGCTGAACGCCGCGCGTGATCTGGACGCGGCAACGCGCATCCTCGGACGTGACCATGACGAAATCTCCTTCCTGGCGCGCCGATGCGAGCCGGGGGCCGGCGGCATCACGCTGCTCCCTTACTTTGAGGGTGAGCGCACTCCATCGATTCCCACGGCGCGGGCGAGTATTCACGGACTGTCGTTGGAGAACGCAACTCCCCGCAATCTTGCGCGGGCCTTTGTTGAGGGAATGGTGTGTGGAATGGTGGTGGCCCTTGATGCGGTGACCGATCTGGGAATTCCAATCAATCGACTCTTCGTCATTGGTGGGGCCGCTCGCAATCGTGCGGTGCAGCAGATTCTTACCCAGGTGACCCCCATTCCGGTGGTTATCCCTGACCCCAGCGAATATGTGACCGTGGGCGCCGCCATGCAGGCTGTGGCCGCCGTGACGGGAGAGTTCCCCACATGGGAACACGAGTACTTTGAAGTCCCCTCCTTCGGATCGCATCCGGAGATCATGGAGCAGCACATCGCCGCCAAGAAGGCGTTGGGCTACCCGGTCTAAGCCGGTCATCCACGAAAGAAAGAATAACGTGACTATCGATCCTTTCTGGCTGATTGCCGCCTTTGGTGGCGGCACATTTGGCGCAGCTATTGGCGGGCAGACCGCCTTCATCATGACCGGTTTCCTGTACCTGGCGGGTCTTGCTGGCTACCTCGGTGGCGTGGACGTGGCACCATTCATGAACGCGGTGGTGTTTGGTCCGGTTATGGGTCCACATATCGCATTCTTGGGTGGCGCGATTGCGGTGGCCTATGCCGCCAAGAAAAACTACCTACCGGCAGGCAAGAATGGCCGCGATGTGGTGACGCCGTTGACCACGTTTGGCGATCACATCGACATCTACATCGTCGGTGGTATCGGCGGCATGGTGGGCTACCTTGTCAACCAGGTCTTCGCCTTGATCCCTCCCTTGCTGGTGGCAGATCCGCTGAATCACTATGACCGTGAGATCCTCGGTTCCACGGATACCATTGCTATGACGATCGTTGTGGTGTCCATTGTGGTGCGCTACATGTATGGCACCACGGGAATGTTTTCCACCAAGCAGGGTCCGCTCATGTGGGTGGGTGACAACAAGGAGTTTGGTGACAAGCACTGGGTGGGTTACCAGGAGAAGTGGTCGCACACATCAATCCTTGGTGTGACCACGGGTATCTTATCTGGCTTCGCCACCTTGACGATCGTCTTGTACAGCTATGAGTCGTCGGGCGGCGCTATCGTCCAGCACGCGGCGAACATCGGGTGGGCAATCTCGGCGATCTCGCTGATCTTCAACACACTGGGTCTGAAGACTCCGGTGACCCACCACATGACGCTCATTGGTTCGGTTGCAGCGTTGAAGTTTGCGCCGTACTTCGCCGGCCAGAATCCGACGGAATGGACCTCTACAGGGCTTATTGTTCCGCTACTGTTGGCCGGTTTGTTTGGCTGGATCTCGGCTGTCTTGTGCGAGGCACTCTCACGTGCAACGAATGCCAACGGGGACACCCACATTGATCCTCCGGCATTCGCCATCTTCCCACTGACCACCCTGATCTTCTTCATGTCGTCGATAATGGGGTGATCAACGAGCAGTTTGGTTTCATAGCTCAACATTCATGATCGGCCCACCGCGAGGTCGGACCGGAATATCAAGCGCGCCTGGGCGGTACTCGGAGGGATGAGTACCGTCCAGGCGGCACATCTGGGCCCTCAATAGTTATCGTCGCGCCAACGAAATGCACCCTTTGTCCACAACACCCTGGCAAATATCTGCGACTTTGCACCAAAACCCTGTGTTTCGCCAATTTGCCTGTGTCGAGAGAATTACTCGAACCAGTCACCAAGACCATCGGAAACTCCCGCCCACGAGAGGGAGTGTGTTTCTCCGTGGGTGAGGAGGCAACGAGAGAAAGCCTCCTCGATGAGTGGACGTCGGTCATATCCTGAGTGAGGATCTCGGGTACCCGTCACGATGAGATGGGTCCGGGGAGCATCGTTCCAATCTCCGGCACTGCCGAAGGTGATGAGTCCGCCATGGGCATTGAGTGCACAGATGGTATCCGGCCGGGTAGGTAACCAGAAGCATCCTCTCACGCACACGTCACCCTCGCACAACTCACTCAGTGCGTCGATGAATCGCTCGGGGTGGAATGCGCGATCGGAGGAGAGGTCAAGAGTCCAGACGCCATGACTACTTGGGCCACCCCACGCCGCCGTCGTTGCAGGATGAATGCGACGGATTGCGGAGTCGACGTTATGCTGGCCCCCGAAAAGGATCTCCGCGGTGACCTCGCTGAGTGAGGGAATGAGAAGCGAGTCATGTGGCCGGAAGTGCTCGACGAGATCCATTGCGGTGGCACCGCAGCCTGTCTCGCCGTTGCCCGCGGTGATGGTGAGATCGCTGTAGCCGATGTTCATGAGCTGGATCTCGCCGACGCAGCGCTCATCGTCCTCGAACAGTTCCATACCCCGTTCGGCGAGCGAAACGTGAGAGAGCAACTCGTCGGTGATGCGGCTGAGTTCACACACGTGAGCAACCGAGGTGACGGTCCATCCGAGTTCTGCGACGTCGTCGGAAAAGAGCGGAACAATGGTGGCCGATTCCACGGCGGGCGGCAGGGCGAGAATTACATCGTCTGGCCTCATCTCCAGCAAGAACGGGATGATGGCCTCGCGCAGTGAGCACGCGATGCACGAATGTGCCAGGGGGACCTCGGTGACGCTCTCCTCGAAACCCGTGGAATAGGTGAGGATCGTGCCGTCGTCGTTCAAGTCCACGGACAGAACGGGAGAGACGTCAGACAGCGAGAGGATGGCAATGCTGCGGACGAGGGGGTCGGCCGCAGTGAGAACCGAGATGCGCAAGGAAAACCTCCGGGGTTACGTAACCCACTTGTTGAGAACGATAATCAATACTAATATGGCTGCGTGAGTAATTACTGTCAAGTCACTGGGGCGAAGCCCTCATTTGGAAAATCGGTGTCGCACTCCCACCGGCGCACCAGCCGCCGCTGGAAAGTCAACGTGCAGACCAAGCGCTACTGGGTGCCCTCACTTGGGCGCATGGTTAAGCTGCAGGTCTCACCGCGCGGAATCAAGACCATCGACAAGCTCGGCATCGACCGGGTGTGTCAGGACATCCTGGCGAGGGGAGAGAAGATCTGATGGCACAGAGCAAGGATGTACGTCCCAAAATCACCCTCCAGTCCACCGCAGGCACGGGCTATCGCTACGTCACCACGAAGAACCGGCGCAACACGCCCGAGCGGCTTCGGATTCGCAAGTACGATCCCAAGGCGCGTAAGCATGTCGAGTTTGTGGAGGTGCGCTGATGGCTAAGAAGTCGAAGATTGCACGCAACCAGCAGCGGGCCGAGATTGTCGCGAAATATCGCGAACGGCGCGTCGAGCTGCTGCAGACCATCTCGAGTGTCAACGCGTCCGAGGACGAGAAAGCTGTGGCCCGCAAGAAGCTGCAAGCTCTCCCGCGCGACGCCTCGCCCACCCGCCTACGCAACCGCGGATTCTCTGATGGGCGCCCCCGCGGTTACCTTCGTAAGTTTGGACTCTCGCGCGTCAAGTTCCGCGAGGCCGCGCTCTCGGGTGAACTACCTGGCGTCACAAAGTCATCGTGGTGACGGTCGCCGTCGTATCTGACTGACGCTGTCGCCAATCCGGACGCGGTCACGGCCGGGGACTCAACCCCTCCGGGCGGCGCCGTCGTCGTCAAAATTAATCAAGGAAAAACAATGAAACCCGGAATCCATCCCGACTACCATCACGTCGTTTTCCGCGACAAATCAGCGGACTTCGCGTTCCTCACCCGCTCCACCGTCACCTCCGCGCAGACGATCGAGTGGGAGGACGGCAACACCTACCCGGTGATCGACGTCGAAGTCTCCTCCGCCTCCCACCCCATGTGGACCGGCAAGAAGCGCGTCATGGACACTGCCGGGCGCGTCGAGAAGTTCTGGCAGCGCTACGGACGGGAGAAGTGACGTGAAGGTTCGTTCTTCTCTCAAGTCCCTCGCTGCCCAACCCGGTTCGAAGGTGGTGCGCCGCAAGGGCCGCATCTACGTCATTAACAAGCAGAACCCGCGCTTCAAGGGGCGCCAGAAGGGCTGATAGGCGCGTTTGCTGGGTCTGATCGTTGGCCGGGTCTTGCTGCCTTCTGTTGGTTGACTGGGTCTGGCGGTCCGAGAATGGACGGTCCCGTCGAGAATTGAGTGCTGCGTGAGTATCCGCGGGCTCAATTCTCGACGGGACCGTCCATTCTTCGCTTGTGGTTGATGTGAGTGCGGTCTGAGTTCGGTGCGGGACCTACGGATACACGACGCCGTCGCGCCTCACGTGAAGAACGACGACGGCGCCGCGCGGCCCGGAAGCCACCGGGTCACCTCCGAGGCTTCTCACCCGCTCCACCGTCACCTCCACGCAGACGATCGAGTGGGAGGACGGCAACACCTACCCGGTGATCGACGTCGAAGTCTCCTCCGCCTCCCACCCC
>RRZT010391096.1_pt1 | contig 29506 bp, 22 predicted proteins | sample 2165551 | NCBI WGS metagenome assembly RRZT01 (sample SAMN10456910, study PRJNA506462) | wastewater metagenome | biome: wastewater; feature: sludge; material: wastewater sludge; isolation source: wastewater sludge with Escherichia coli K12::gfp cells carrying plasmid... | place: USA: Moscow, Idaho...
AAGGTGCTGTCGGTTACCTCTTAATGCCCTCATCGCTCACCGATAATAGCTATTACAGCTCATTGTATAAAATTGAAGTTGTTTTTGTGAGTCACTAATTGTTAATCCGATTTACTTAATCATTATTTATAAAATTTTAATTCTCAGTACGTATGAAAAAGATTTCTATTGGAATTGATATTGGCGGAACAAATACCGCAATTGGTGTTGTTGATGCAGATGGACAAGTTTTAGTTTCAGACTCTATCCCAACCCCTAGTCACGGTGATGTTGATAAATATATTAGTGATTTAGCCGTGAATGTGAATCGTTTAATTCACTCGGCAAAATCTTTAAATAGTGAGATTCAGATTTTAGGTATTGGTATTGGTGCTCCTAATGCAAACTACTACAAAGGCACTATTGAACACGCTCCAAACTTGTCTTTTAAAGGTGTGGTTCCATTTGTAGCAAAGTTAAAGACTCATTTTCCTGCTGATTACGCTATTGCATTAACAAATGATGCCAACGCGGCCGCTATTGGCGAGATGGTTTATGGTGGCGCTAAAGGGATGAAAAACTTTGTGATGTACACCCTTGGAACTGGTTTAGGAAGTGGCGTTGTTGTTAACGGGCAGCTTGTTTATGGCGCTGATGGTTTTGCAGGTGAGTGTGGTCACACAACTGTTATTCCTGATGGAAGATTATGTGGATGTGGACAAAAGGGTCACTTAGAGGCTTATTGTTCTGCTCCAGGTATGAAGCGCACAGCATTTGAACTGTTAGCTAAATATAATGCAACAGACTCAATGTTGGCTGATAAGTCGTTTAATGATTTAACCTCTAAAATGATTTATGAAGCTGCTAAAGCTGGTGATAAAGTGGCGCTAGAGGTGTTTGAACTAACAGGTAAATATCTTGGTCAAGGTATTGCTGATACCGTTCACCATTTGTCTCCAGAGGCCGTATTCTTATTTGGAGGTCCTGTAGCTGCTGGTGATTTGTTGCTAAAACCAACTGTCGATAGCATGGAGAATCATCTTCTTACAATCTTTAGAAATAAGGTGAAGATTATTCCTTCAAAGTTGAAATTAGGTGATGCTGCAATCGTGGGTGCAAGTGCACTTGTGTGGCAAGAGATTGCATAATTATAACTCATTATATGAAAAAGGGCGTCTCTTAACCGATTCGCCCTTTTTTTATTTAATTGGCAGGGGGCTGTCCCAAAAGGTTTAATGTCACGCCAAGACGCCAAGAAAGAAAGCAAAACACATACAGACAATAAATTCATTGTGAGTAACTTATCAATAACATGCTTTGCGTCTTCGCGTCTTTGCGTGATATTATTTTCTTTGCGTGATACTTTTTAGGCAGCCTCACTTCTTTTAAGCATCGACCTTTTCTTTTTGATGAATTTATTTTGAGATACCATAAATAATATCGAACTCATGTTATTCATAAAAAACGTTTTAAAAAGTTTTGAATTATTAAATTAAACCTCTAATTTTCAAAATCAGTTTTAACCGTTATTATTTTGATATGAGCAAGAAGAGTATTGATGAAAAATTGCTAGCTAAAGAGGTATTACCTACTAAAGAGGGCTATTTTGGAGAGTTTGGTGGTCGATTTGTGCCTCCAGTTTTGGAACCTATCATGAAAGAGATTGAAGAGGCGTACGAAAAGATTAAACAAGATCCTACTTTTTACGAAGAGTTAAACTTTTTGCAAAAACATTTTACAGGTCGTCCTTCACCCGTTTATCCATGCGAAAACTTATCGCGTAATTTAGGCGGTGCTAAAATATTTTTAAAGCGTGAAGATCTAAACCATACTGGTGCTCACAAGATTAACCATTGCTTAGGGGAAGCCCTTTTGGCAAAACGAATGGGTAAAAAGAAACTCATAGCCGAAACTGGTGCTGGTCAACATGGTGTTGCTTTGGCTACAGCCGCTGCCATGGTGGGTTTGGAGTGTGCCATCTATATGGGTGAAGTGGATATTGCAAAAGAGTATCCAAATGTGGTTAGAATGAAAATTCTAGGGGCAACGGTTGTTCCTGTAACACATGGTTTGAAAACGTTGAAAGAGGCCGTAGATGCTGCTTTTGATGCTTATCTAACCGACCCGGTAAATCAACTTTATGCTATTGGTTCAGTTCTTGGACCACACCCGTTTCCAATGATGGTTCGCGATTTTCAGTCGGTTATTGGCACTGAATCAAGAGCGCAAATGCAAGAGTTAACTGGTAAATTGCCAAATCATATCATGGCATGTGTGGGTGGCGGCTCTAATGCAATGGGACTTTTTAGTGCCTATCTGAACGATCAAGATGTAAATATTTATGGTATTGAACCTGCTGGAACATCATTTGAGACGGGAAATCATGCGGCTACACTTTCATTAGGAAAACCTGGTATGATTCATGGCTTTAAATGTTATCTGCTACAAGATGAAAACGGTGAACCAGCTCCTGTAAACACCATTGCCAGTGGACTTGACTACCCTGGTGTGGGGCCACAACATAGTTATCTAAAGGATATTGGTCGCGTTAATTATGTAACGATCAATGATGAGGAGACCGTTGATGCATTTTTCCGTTTGTCGAGAGAAGAGGGTATTATCCCAGCACTTGAGAGTGCGCACGCTGTTGCATATGCCATTAAATTAGCGCCTACTCTCTCAAAAGATCAAACTATTTTGGTGAATCTCTCTGGACGAGGAGATAAAGATATCGATTTTGTTGTTCGTAACTTTGGTTCAAAATATGGTGTTAAATAATATTGAAGGGATATAGTTCTTTTTAATATTCAGTAAAAGAGACGATTAGCTAGACTAATCGTCTCTTTTTGTTTGTTGATAATTTTTGAATTATAGTAGCTTATAAATCTATAATTAGCTAATTTATAAGGGTTAAAGTGCTATATTTGTACTCGTTTTACTAAAAAACACACTTTTTGTAATGAAAGATTTATCAAGAGAGATACGCATTGGAATAGTTATCTTAGCTGGTTTTGTCATTTTAATTTTTGGACTTCGATTTTTAAAAGGTATTGAAATATTTTCAAATGGCACCGATTATTATGTGGTTTACGATAATTTAGATGGATTAAATAGCGGAAGTCCTGTTGTCTATAAAGGTTTAAAAGTTGGTCGAGTTAAAAAAGCAACCCTTCATCCTACTCAAAAAGGAAAGATTTTGGTCTATTGCGTTTTTACTGAGGATGTCTTTCTGCCTGTTGATTCCAAGGCTCAGATTTTCAGTCTCGACTTATTAGGAGCCAAAGGTGTTAATTTAATTGAGGGTAGCTCCACCTCTTTTTTGATGGCGAATGATACTATTCGAGCAGCCTATGAGGAGAGCTTTAAAGATAAAATTACCGAAGAGTTGCTACCGCTTAAGGTGAAGATGGAGCGTGTAATGGGGAGAGTAGATACCTTGCTTTTATATACCAACCACCTTTTAAATCCCAATAATGCCTCTGGAATTACTGTGGGAATTACTGGATTTAATAGTTCAATGACCCACTTAAGTAATATTACTTCAAATATTGATAAAACATTAGCTCCTGGTGGTGCACTAAACAACACCTTAGCAAATGCCGACTCTTTCTCATCTACATTAAGTGCCAAAGGAGATCAATTAGCGCACGCTATAGCGAATTTAGATACGATTAGCACACAACTGGCCGTTGCAGATTTAGAGCGCACGGTTGGGCAGCTAAGAGAGGTCTTGAGTAAATCTTCAGCGCTATTTGATAGCATCAATAATGGAAACGGTACTGTTGGAATGCTTATCAACGACAAGACATTGTACTACAATCTGCTAGCATCGTCTGAGAGTTTAGATCGTTTACTTATTGATGTGAAGCAAAATCCCAAACGATACATAAACGTTTCAGCTTTCGATTTCGGGAAAGAGGTCTATTTGTCGCCTAAAGGGGAGGCTACAGATGAGAATGACAAAGCTCTATTTTCGATAAAAATTGATGAATCGGAAACTCCCCTGGCTTTAAAATCTAAAGAGATTAATGGATATGTTGTTGTTGAGAAGATTTGGAATAACCAATTTGTCTATTTGGTTGGTAGTTCTAAGTCGTTTTCGGAGATTGAAGCTCTCTACCCCTCAATTAAAGAAGCCTTCCCAAAATCAGAAATTGTGGCTTCCAAAAACGATAAACCAGTATCATTAAAAAGTGCCTTTAAAAATGCTTCCAATTAATTTGGAGTAACCCATCGAAATATAAAAGATATATTTTTTTTTTAATCTTTTTGACCAACAGAAAATTGGTTGATTTTAAAGGGCTTAACAGTAGCTGTCTGAATGGTGCTTTGTTGTATGCCCTTTAAATTCAGTGTTTTAAGACTTATTTGGGTAACGTGTTGATTTTAAGACACGTATCATATATTTAAAAATCACAAACATTTTCCTATTTTTTTATATCAAATTTTTTACCAAATTTTGAATTCTAATTAATACTAATCATTATAAAATTTTGAGCGAAGTAACAATGATAATGAATCCTGCAGTTAATGTTTGGAACAACTGTTTGGTGTTGATAAAGGATAATATTCCTCCTTATCAATACAAAACTTGGTTTGAACCTATTGTTCCCTATTCGTTAGATGGTGATGCCCTCACCATTCAGGTGCCAAGTATCTTTTGTTTTGAATATTTGGAGGAACATTTTGTTGATTTAATAAGCAAGTGTTTGCGTAAGGAGATTGGTCCGAATGCAAAACTTGAGTATAAGGTGGTTGTTGCAAATCCTTCTTCATCGCAAGGGAAACCCGACACGGTAAACTACCCTAATACCAACAAGGTAAATCTATCAAATCCCCCGGTTTCGTTTGGCACAAATAGTGCTCCTAGTCGTATTGTGTCGCCATTTGCCGTACAAGCGATTGAACGAGTAAGTATTGATCCGCAACTAAATCAGGAGTATGCCTTTGATAACTTAATTGTGGGCGACTCAAATAAATTTGCTTACACAGCTGGTATTACAATTGCTAAAAATCCTGGCAAGTCGGCTTTCAATCCGCTATTTATTCACGGTAACTCAGGGTTAGGCAAAACTCATATAGCGCAAGCTATTGGTATTGAGGTTAAAAAGCTATTTCCAGAGAAACAGGTGCTTTATGTAAGTGCCAATAAGTTTCAAAATCAGTATGTTTTGGCTGTTGCTCAAAATAACACAAGTGATTTTATAAATTTCTATCAATATATTGATGTATTGATTTTAGATGATGTGCATGAGTTTGCGGGTAAAAATGGAACTCAAAATGTATTCTTTCATATCTTTAATCATCTTCAACATCAAGGCAAACAGCTTATTCTAACCTCCGATAAAGCGCCAGTAGCTCTTCAAGGAATGGAGGAGAGACTTCTCTCTCGATTTAAGTGGGGTTGTACTGCCGAAATTACGGCACCAGACTACGAGACGCGTAAAGCGATTCTACAGTCTAAAGTTCGAAAAGATGGATTGGTAATTGCTGATGAGATCATCTCTCATATTGCCAAGAGCGTTACAACCAATGTGCGTGAACTTGAGGGAACCATCGTTTCAATGCTTGCTCAGTGTGCCTTTAATAAGGTTGAGATTACTCAAGATTTGGCTAACAGTGTGTTAAATCAACTTGTTACAAATGGGCCGAAGAAGGAGTTGACGATTGAGTCTATTCAAAAGAAGGTATGTAGCTATTACAAGCTTCCAGTAGATGCGATTTTAACAAAATCTAGAAAGCGCGAAGTGGTGCAAGCTCGTCAAGTAGCGATGTATTTCTCAAAGAATTTCACTTCTGCCTCTCTCTCAACCATTGGAATGAAGAATGGCAATCGTGATCATGCAACTGTTTTACATGCTTGCAAAACAGTTAATAACTTTTTAGATACTGATAGAGATTTTAAACGTCAAATAAAAGAGATTGAACTTTTGATCAATAGCTAGTTCGTTGTAAAATATTTTAGGGATAAAGCGCTAAGAGGATGGTTGATCAACTCTTAGCGCTTCATTTTTTTAGTTATACACTGCGCTATTCCACCTTTTTTACTACTTTTACACTTCGTTTTTCATAATGGCATTGTTGATTGATGATAATGGTTTAAAAATCTCAGACTTAGACTGTTGTGAAAATAAGTTATTCCACTTTAAATGATTTGTATAAACTAAGAACCACGTATGCGTTTTCTAATCTCATCTCTTCTGTTTCTCATACTCATTTCTGTAAATTGTCTTTCTGTTTCAGCTCAAGATCAAAATACCTATACGGTTCAAAAGGGTGAGGGGTTGTATCGCATTAGCGTTAAGCTGGGTACCACAATGGAAGAGCTGTTAAAAGCAAATCCTTCCATTAAAAATGGCGTTTCCGAAGGACAGGTTATTCAGATTCCAGCCTCAGCGATTAAAAAAATGGATGCTAACCTTAACAAATCGGGTGAAGGTGATTTTATTCTGCATACTGTTGAAAAGGGACAAACGCTTTATGCTTTGTCGCAAAAATATGATGTGCCAATCGAGATTTTGATTCAAAATAACGCGGGGGTAGAAAATGGTTTAGTTGAAGGTAGTGTTGTTAAAATTCCAAAAGAGACTCAAATTGGAAGCGGCCCTAAAAAAAGAAGCAGCGATTATAAATATCATACCATAGCTCCAAAAGAGACTCTTTACGGAATATCAAAAGTATATAATTGCACCGTTGATGACATCATTGAGGCTAATCCGGGTTTAACCTCTGCCGAGATGAAAATTGGCAATGAGATACGTATTCCAACAAAAAGTAGCTCTTCGGCTTCAACGCAAGTAAACGCTAAAATAGATGCTCCAACTACTGTGAAAGGCGATTATTATGTTATCAAAAAGAGAGATCGGTTGTCGGGATTGGCAAAACAATTCTCGCTTTCTGAGGATGAGATACGTAAGGCAAACCCAGCTATTGACTTTGCTGCATTGAAAGTTGGAATGACTATCGTTATTCCTAAAAGTTCTAATTCTACTCTTGTTTATGGTTCTCAATCTGCCGATGAGTTGTCGGATGAGAAGATTTTAGCTCAATCAAAAAAGGAGAATTGCGGCGGTTATAAATCTACATCTGGAACCGTTTTTAAAATTGCACTACTCCTTCCTTTTGCGGCAAAAGAGAATCTCACAACGCCTTCTAATGAGTCACAAAGTGTTTCATTATCCACTGTTAGTAAAATATTTTTAGAGTATTACGAAGGAACACTGATGGCACTAGATCGACTAAAACGCGAAGGGGTAAGTGTAGAGTGCTTTGTGTATGATACTTGGCCCGACTCTACAAAGATTAAGCAAATACTTGCAAAGCCTGAGATGAAGCAGATGAATGTGATCTTTGGTCCTGCCTATGCGGTTAATCTTCAGCAAGTATCAGATTTTGCTAAAGCAAATCAAATTCCTTTAGTTTATCCACTCTCCTCTAAAAATTATGAGATTCAGGAAAACCCTTATCTCTTTCATATCAATAGTGCCGATTCTCTTCTGTATGACAATGTAGCCACCTATTTGGCGTCGCAAAATAATGCCAAAGTGATTGTGGTTACTTCGCAGTCGCCTTCAATAAAGGAGCGCGACATTATTGCGAGAGTTAAGAAGTTTTATCAACTTCAAAATGAGAACAGAACAAATAAGAATAGCTGGGTAGAAATTCCGTACTCAACCGAGAACGGGTTCGATAAGTTATTACCTCAAATAGATGCATCGAAAGATAACTTAATATTCATTCCGTCGGAGAAAGAGAGTGATGTCTCACTTATTGTGAATGGCGTAAATGGAAATCTAAAGAAGAGTTCAGCATCGATATCTGTTATCGGTATGCCTGAATGGTTGAAATACCAAACTATTAATACCGAAGATATTCATGCTACTAATACTTACGTCTTTGCTCGTGCGGCGCTTGATTACTATTCGCCACAAACACAAACATTTGTAAAAGAGTATCGAATGCTCTATAAGAGTGAACCATTAGCATTTTCACCCTATTTTCAATATGGTGGCAAAAATCCAAATTACTCAAGATATGGGATATTGGGTTACGATTTGACCTACTATTTTATATCAGCTCTAAAAGAGTATGGCCCGAAATTTCAATTTTGCTTAAAAGGATTCAATCCTCCTCTAATTCAATCAAACTTCATATTTAAACGTATCGGTAACTGGGGTGGCTTTTACGACGACGGTTTGTTTTTAGTCCATTTTCGTCCCGACTACAAGATTGAAAGAATTTCATTGCATTAATCTATATTTTATAAATGATTTCAGTATCTCAACTCACCGTTGATTTTGGTGGTCACTCTCTCTTTAAAGAGGTCTCGTTTTTAGTAAATCCAAAGGATCGAATTGGGTTAGTTGGTAAGAATGGTGCTGGTAAAACTACGCTACTTAAAGTATTGGCAGGTTTGCTTATACCCACTTCTGGCGAGGTAACACGACCTAAGGAGTTTACTATCGGTTATTTGCCTCAGCACATGAAGCATGCCGATGGCTTCACCGTTTTTGAAGAGGTTGAAAAGGCCTTTGAAGAGGTTAAAAGCTTGGAACAAAAACTTGAACAGATAAATCGTGATTTAACAACTCGTACAGATTATGAGTCGGACTCTTATCTTGATTTGATCCATAACCTTACCGATATTAGCGATAGATTGCACATTTTAGGGGGTGTTAATTACATCTCAGACATCGAGTTAACCCTTAAAGGTCTTGGCTTTGAACGCGAAGATTTCACACGCCAAACATCTGAATTTAGTGGTGGATGGCGTATGAGAGTTGAACTTGCTAAAATTTTGCTTAAAAAACCGAATGTTTTTTTATTGGATGAGCCTACAAACCACCTAGATATTGAATCGATTCAGTGGCTTGAGGATTTCTTAAAAGATTATAATGGTGCGGTGGTTTTAATCTCCCACGATAAAGCGTTCCTAGATCATATAACGAATAGAACTATTGAGATATCTATGGGTAAAACCTACGATTATAAAGCACCTTATTCGAAGTTTTTAGATCTACGTGCCGAGTTTTTAGTCTCACAAATGGCTGCCTTTAAAAATCAGCAGAAGATGATTGAAGATACCGAGAAGTTTATTGATAAGTTTCGTTATCAGGCAACTAAATCAGTACAGGTTCAGAGTCGTATAAAGATGCTCGATAAAGTTGATCGAATAGAGGTTGATGAACTAGATAAAAGTGCTTTGCGAATCAAATTTCCACCGGCTCCACGTTCGGGATTGGTGGTGGTAAAAGGGGAAAGTGTCTCTAAATCATTTGGATCACTAAATGTTCTTAAAAATATCGATTTCACCATTGAGCGTGGCGAAAAGATAGCGTTTGTGGGTCGTAATGGCGAAGGTAAGACCACCATGGCTCGTATGATAATGAACGAAATTGATTATCAAGGTGGCTTGACAATTGGTCATAATGTAAAGATTGGCTATTTTGCACAAAATCAGGCAGATAAACTCGATGATTCGTTGACCATTTTAGATACCGTGGATCGAGTTGCAGTGGGGGATATTCGTTTGAAAATCCGCGACCTATTAGGTGCTTTCATGTTTTCGGGCGAGTCGGTTGAAAAAAAGGTTGCTGTGCTTTCGGGTGGAGAAAAGACCCGTTTAGCCATGGTTCGCCTACTTTTAGAGCCTTACAATCTACTTATATTAGATGAGCCTACCAACCATTTGGATATTCGTTCAAAAGACTTACTTAAGCAAGCGATCAAAGATTTTGAAGGAACCGTCATTGTGGTTTCACACGATAGAGAGTTCTTGGATGGTTTGGTTGATAAGATATTTGAATTTAAAAATAAAACTATTAAAGAGCATCTTGGAAGCATCTATGAGTTCTTAAAACTCAAAAAGGTTGAGACTTTTCGCGAGATGGAAGCATCTAAAAAGAGCCAATCATCAGCTAAAGCGAGTACCGAAGTTAAGGTTGCTGCTGTTGTAACGGAGTCTAAGCCAGCTGCTTCAAATTCAAAGATGAGCTACGAAGAGCGAAAAGAGTTTAGTAAAAAGCTTAAGAAAGTTGAAGTTGCACTTAAAGAGTGCGAAGCGAGGATTGCAAAAATTGAGAAGAATATCGAAATAATGGATTATGAACTAACGGAGGCAGGTGCCAATGTTGATTCAAAGCTGTTTGAAGAGTATCAAAAGTTAAAGGATACGCTCGAGCAGGAGATGAATACGTGGGAAGAGATTACATTAGAATTAGAAGATTTAAATAATATAAAAGAGGATTAACAGATGGCAGGTTCAGACTATATTTTTGGAATTAGGGCACTTATGGAGGCCGTAGCAAGCGGCAAAACAGTTGAAAAAGTGTTTATCAAAAAAGGATTGACAGGCGATCTGTCTAAGGAGCTCTTTGATGTATTGAGAGCGAATGGTATAACTTATCAATTTGTACCTATCGAGAAGCTTAATCGTATTACGAGAGGGAACCATCAAGGGGTTATTGCGCTTTCAACATCGATTGTTTATCAGCGCGTGGAAGATGTAATTATGAACTGCTTTGAGGCAGGGAAAATACCTTTTATTGTGGTGTTAGATGGAGTAACAGATGTGCGTAACTTTGGAGCTATTGCTCGAAGTGCCGAGTGTAGTGGGGTAGATGCCATTGTGTTTCCAGAGAAAGGTTCGGCATCACCAAACTCCGATGCGGTTAAAACATCGGCAGGAGCACTTTTAAAGATACCAGTATGCAAAGTTCGTGATTTAGATAAATGTGTTAAGTATCTTAAAGATAGTGGCTTGACAGTAGTTGCAGCATCGGAAAAAGGTGCAGTAAACTATACAGAGGCATCCTTAACCTCGCCATTAGCATTAGTGATGGGAGCTGAAGATACGGGCGTTTCAGAAAAGATTTTAGCAATGGCAGATGCTAAAATTTCGATTCCAATCCTTGGAACAATACAATCTTTAAATGTGTCGGTAGCAGCAGGAATATTGATGTATGAAGTTGTTCGTCAAAAGAGTCTCTAAATTGTTGACTATTTGTTAATTGTTAGTAGATTATTTTTTAATTTGCACATCTATCTTTAAAAGTTATTACCATTGATGCTATGTGGCTAACAAATGTTATTACTATAATCAAGAACTACTTAACAGGTTTCTTTTATAATATTAGCGAAGGCGAGAGGCAAGAGTTTGAAAACTACTACCTCTCGGTTTCGTTAAAACGATTTTGGTTAATTGCAATTGCTGGACTGGTATTTGTGATTTTACTCTTTATTTTCCATTTAACGTTTATTCAAACAAAACCATTCTCGCCGCTCGAAATTTTAGTGAGTATCTATTTTGTTCTAATACTGGTTGTCTATCGCATATTCATCAATCCCAATCAGTTAAATCCAAAATCACTTACAAAGAGACATCTTATACTCTCACGCTTCTTTATTCTTTCAACCTTTTTGTTCGGATCATTAACGGCGTTGCTCAGTTATCAAGAGTCGGGGTTTTCTCTCTTCTTGATAATCGTACTAATTCTAGGAAACATCACTAATGCTTCACGCTTACACTCTTACGTCGTTCCTGCAACATTGATTTTACTCTACGTTGCAACGTGGCACTATTATGCTTCTGACATCAAGTTTTGGCAATTTTGTTTTGAGAATAAATACTCCTTTTACATTTTTCTCTTCATGTGGTTGGTGAGTAAAATCAACTATCGATCTCAAAAAGATAATTTTGTACTCTTACAAACAGCCGAATTTCAAAATCATTTGCTACAAAAGGAGTTTGATGATAATAGAATGCTCTCTGAGGAGCTGAAATTCTATAAAGAGCAACTTGAAGGTTTGGTTGACGAGAAGACGCGCGAATTAAAAGATGCTAAACAATTGGCGGAGAAGAGTGATCGTTTGAAATCTCATTTTTTGGCAAATATAAGTCATGAGATACGCACACCTCTAAACGCTATTATTGGCTACTCAAATATCATCACACTGCCCGATTTGAATAATACAAAGCGAGAGGAGTGTAAAGAGATTATTGTAGAAAATACCCACAAACTTCTAGATCAGATTAATAATGTGTTGATTTTCTCTAAGTTAGAGACAGGAAACTTAACGCTTCTAAACTCAACTTTTGGGTTAAATAACCTCTGTTATGTAGTTTATGAAAATTGGAAGCGTCGTTTTGCCTCCATTGGCGGAAGTTTTGATACTAACGTAATCCTCTCTTTGAATGATGAGCAAGATCGATTATTTAGCGATAAAGCAATGATAAGCTTTTGTTTGAATAGTCTTTTAAACAATGCGTTTAGGTACTCCAATGGTCGAGGTGTCTATTTGGGGTATGAACTTCAACACAAGGATAAAATTGCCTTTTTTGTTAGAGATGAAGGTATTGGGATCCCTGAAAATGAGCAATCCTTGATATTTGATCCTTTTTATCAGAGCGTCGTGGACGATGAAGATGAGAGTGTTACCAAAGGTACTGGATTAGGCTTAAATATCGTAAAACGTATTACTCAGTTAATGGGTGGTAGAGTAGAGGTAGATTCTAGCGAAGGAAAGGGCTCCACTTTTAGAATGGTGTTACCTTATTTTAAAGGGGAAGCTCAGAGTGATGACCATGAAATTATAAAAGTTCCTTATTTGTCGGGCTCAAATATAGTGTTTGTTGATAGTGCGCTTATTACGATGGACTACTACAAAGTGCTTATCGGCGAAACGGGTGCAAACCATATTACATGCACCTCTATCGATTCGGCTCGCGACTATTTTGATCTTAATGTACATGTGGATATTGTGTTTATTGGTCTTAAAGCCAATAACACCGACGTTTTGACATTAATTAATAAGATAAAAAGCAGTTGCCCTGGAGTGCCAATTGTCGCTCTAGTTTCACCTCGTGATCCAAGTATCATGTCGCAGGTAATCTCTTTAGGATACACCGATTTTATTGAAAAGCCTATCTCACGACGATATCTCTATCCAATTTTGGAGAAATATTTAAAGAGAAATATTTAATCCGTTTTCAATAAGTCTAAAACGTATTCGTAATAGACTTCTATTGCATATTTTACACCAAACAAAAAGCCGTGGAGTACACTTTCCACGGCTTTTTGTTTGCATTATCTCATTCAAGAACTACTCTTCAATTCGTTTTCTTAATTGTTTGTAATCAATTTTACCCGAACCTAAAAGTGGCATCTCCTCTATTCGGATAATCTCTTTTACCTTTCCCAGTGGAGAAACACCATTTTGAATAAGGTATTGATTTGCTTCCTCCTGAGAGATCTCTATCGTTGAGAAAAGTGCTATTCGAGGTGGCTGAGTCTTATCACTTCCCTCAACGGCAACGGTTTGTGTTTCGGAGTTGCCATACTTTTCTAGTAATACTTTCTCGATAAATGGGAGACTAATCATCTCACCGCCAATTTTAATAAAACGCTTAAGTCTGCCTGTGATGAACAGATATCCCTCATCATCAACATACCCCAAATCACCTGTTTTATAATACTTCTTGTCGTTAATGTACTCAAATGGATTTGATGGATGATTTTGATACCCATTGAAGATATTATCCCCCGAAACATAGATCATACCCTCTTCATTGGGATTAGCTCTTTGGTTAGTCTCAAGTTTTAAAATCATTCCATCTACTTGCGATATAAACCGTCCAACGCTGTTTCTCTTTTGTTTTTCAAGTGGATTTAGTGAAATGATTGGTGAACATTCGGTGATGCCGTAGCCCTCAATTAACTTAGCGTTATGGGTTGCTTTATCGAATAACTCTATTAACGACAATGGCATAGCTTCAGCACCTGATATGGCATATTTAAGTGTTTTGAAATCGTTTTTACTTCCATTTGAAAGTATGATCTTTAAGAAGCTTGGAGAGCCTAAAATAACATTTGCGCCCAAATGACTAATTAGTTTCGCAATGGTCTTTCCATCTGTTGGATCGGGTGTGTAACCGACTCTAACACCCGAAAGAAGAGGAAAAATAGATAAGACAGTAAATCCAAAGCTATGAAAAGGTGGTAAGAATCCAACAAAAATAAGGTCGTTTGTAAGGTTGATGGTATCAAAAACGGATGCTAAGTTGGATACAATGTTTTTATGCGTCAAAGGCACTGCTTTAGGCAAATCTTCACTTCCTGAAGTGAATAAAATGACAGCAGTTTCGTCAATGTGAATAGGTTTGATGAAAAGTGATGGTAATTTAGACTTTATCACCGACTGTAACTTAGTTCCAATGGAGACCTTTTTAACCTCTTTTTCTAATAATAGAAGTTTATTTTCAATTGATTTAGGCAGCTGATCAGCAATCTTTTTTATGAATTTTTCGGCCGATATAATGGTGTCTATCTCCGATACTTCAATACAATGTTCGAGCACCTTATTTCCTACTGTCCAATTCAGCATAACAGGCTTTTTCCCTGCTATATAGATGCTTAGTATTAGTAGCGTTGAGCTTTGTAGTGCAGGCAACATAACACCCACGTATTCGCTCTTGGTGCTTTTTTTTATAATTTCCGATACAACAATGGCTTTCAGTAAAAAATCGCTTCGTTTTGTAGAGCCAATCATCTCATCGTAAACAAACCATTCATTTGGCGACTCTTTTACTCTATTAATGAATTGAGTAACGATGTCAATATCTTTATCAACTTTAATTCGTTGCCTATTTTTAATTGGGAGATTGAAGTACTGTTTCTTGTGTACAATCTTTGCTTCTAAGAGCCCCATTGTAGCAAGGCAAAGATCTGAAACGGTTCTAATAGCGGTTATTACTGGAATCTCAACTTTAGGGAATTGTTGCTCCATCTCGGCCACTACTTCTACTAAATTCAATGAATCACAACCTAAATCGAGCATTAGATTGCTGCCTAATGATATTTTTGATTCATCAATCTTTAGAACATTTGAGATTATTTTGGAGATACCTTTTAATGTAGCTGGCGGGATATCATCTTCCGTTTTGGCAGAGATTAGCTCTTTCATGTCATTGACCGATCCCACAATGTGGCTGGGTAGTGTGCGATTAGATTTTTTCTGAAAGAATAGGTGTTTTATAAACGAAACTCTCTCTTCACCCTTACTATTATAAAAACTCTCGAGATGGTTGTTGAAACTGACCTTTCCATGCCCAGCCGCTAATTTTGCCTCCTCTGTTATGTCACAAAATTCAATGGTTACAGTTCGCTTAGGGGCAAATATGAGGAGATTCATGAACGTAAATGCGAAACTTCTTAAAACCATTAATCCGAAATTTGGCGATTTCCCACTCCAAGCTTTACTCCATTGGCTTCCCCACAACCCGTTAATGCGCACCCCAATTATTTGAGCCTCTTTAGGCATTGCTAAGGCAATATGCCAAGCACCTTGCTTGTTAAAGATCTTTTCATAACCCTGTCCCGCCAGTTGCCCAGATGGGTAAATGATAACATTTTCACCACGTTCAAATGAATCGAGTGATTTTGTAGTCACCTCGTCTAAAACGGTTGTGTCGCGTGATCCCGACTCTAAATCAGATACGGAAATTGCTCCCCAATTGGTCAATATACTCTTTAAAATAGGCAAATTGTAATATCCCTCAGTAACCACTGGAACAGCACTAGAGACCCTGTATATTTGCGACATTATTAATATTGGGTCAACAATGGCTTGATGATTTGGCAAAAAAAGCTTCGGACGATCCGTTTTTAGGAGTTCTAACCCTGTTACATCTACTTTATACCTAACAGATAGAAGCGATTTAAAAAGTGTAAGTCCACTTTTAATAATAATGTTTGATCTCATGTGATTACAGATTAACGTAGATTTTTAAATTTGGAATTTGGGATAAGGTTAAATACCACTATTGAGGCAATAATAATAACGATTCCGGCATATAAAAATATGGCTTTAGCACCAAAAATGGCTTCAATCACAGTGAAAACAATAGCAGAGAAGATTATAAACATAAAATCACTCACGTTATTATAACCTAAAATAAGACCAAGTTTTGGCCCTTGAACCTGATCTTGCAAAAAAGCATTTAATGGCACTTTATACATCCCTGCAAAAAAAGCAGCGGTCACAATGGTAGTGATAAAGAGTGGTAACGTTAAATTGAAAATAACGGTTGATAACAGCGCAATTCCCATGATAGTTCCACCAATAGGTGTAAGTGATGTTTTAACTTTATGGTTGGATAAAATGCCTGTTATGAAACTACCTAGTCCAATAGCTATGGCTAAAGAGGCCATAATCAAACTTGTTTGAGTATTTGTAAGTTGATACTTGGCTGGTCCAAAAACAATAATATTCATTTGAAGCAAAGATGCAACCATCCAAAAGGCACCAAGACCGAAAATGGTGTAATTAAGCCCTTTAATTGTGCGCGCATATTTGAAACTGTGAATGGTAAAAAGGATCGGATTCAGTGATATATGCTCCTCTTCATCGGGTTGCTCCTCTTTGGGGTTAATGAAACGGCTCACCATCCAACCAATAACCGCTAAACTCGTTAGAATACCAAAAATGAGGTGCTTCATGTAGGGTGAAAACTCTGGGGAAAGATTTAAATCAGATATAATTCCCGCTAACGCCGTTCCAAAGAGAACTCCCAAAAAGGTAAACATCTCCATGCCTCCCGTTCCGTATGAGATACGCTCCTTGCCACCAATATCCCGAATAATACCATATTTTGCAGGTGAAAACATACACGCTTGAAAGCCCATAATAAAGTTAGCCGTCATTACTATATAGATGTTCTCGGTATAAAAACCCATTGCTCCAAAAGCCATAATTGGTAATTCAGCAAGTTTAGCATATTGGATAATTTTTGCTTTCGAATGCTCTTTTGCCAACTTTCCTGCCCATGGAGAAAATAGAATAAAAGGCAATACCATAAGTGCCGATGCAAGACCAATAACCATTGATTTGTGCTCTGCCGCAACCCACAGAATACCTGTAAATGCAATTAGATTTTTTAGGAAGTTGTCATTTAAAACTCCAATGATGTTGGCCGAAAAGAGAGGGCCCCAATTAGCATGTTTCATAGTTTATATTTATAGATTTCTTGAAGCGGAAAATACATATAGAATTTTACACACAAAAGCTATATTGTAAATTTGTTGCGTTTAAACTTTTATCAGCTGCCTAGTTATTTTTAAACGAAAAATAATGCTCAAATACAACCATTTTACCTTATTTTTGAGCGCATTTTAAATATATATCCATTTTGATGATTCGATTTTTTGTAGAGATGGCCTACAAAGGCACAAGCTACCACGGATGGCAAATACAACCCAATGCAATCACTATTCAAGAGAAGGTTGAAGATGCTTTGTCGAAGGCGCTTGGTGCAAAAATTGAAGTAGTAGGCGCTGGACGAACCGATACGGGTGTGCATGCTAGTTACTATGTATTTCATTTTGATTTTGAATTAGATAAAGAGATCGATACTCTTTTATTGACCGAAAAACTAAATAGAATACTTCCAAACGATATTGTTATTTACTCAATTCAACAGGTAGATAGTGAGTTGCACGCTCGTTTTGATGCTCAAAGACGCACCTATTTTTACTTTGTAAGTGAACTTCGGAATCCGTTTAAGGTGGATACGCTCTTCAAGCCCCATTATAAGCTCGATTTTGACAAGATGAACGAAGCTGCAAGTTTACTTTTTGAATATAACGATTTCACGAGTTTTGCAAAACTACATACCGATGTTAAAACCAATTTGTGTACCATTGATGTGGCCGATTGGCGCAAAATTGATAACGAGTGGGTTTTTGTTATAACTGCTAACCGCTTTCTAAGAAATATGGTTAGAGCAATTGTCGGAACCCTTTTGGAGGTCGGAAAAGGAAAAATGTCCATTGAGGAGTTTCGTAAAGTAATTGAGCAAAAAGATAGATCTAAGGCTGGTACTTCTGCGCCTGCTCATGCACTTTTTTTAGCGGATATCACCTATCCACCAGATCGATTTACGCCAAAGCAAAATCTTCTGTTACGTTAATACGTCACAAAACGATATCTAAACTATTATCACCATTTAGCACTAATAAATATGAATTCACTCATTCAGTTCGATAAAGAGTTATTACTCTATCTAAATTCACTAAACACACCTCTATTTGATCGTTTCTTTTGGATCTACACCTCCATTCCAATTTGGGTGCCGCTCTATCTTGTTATTGCCTATCTTTTTATCAAACCTAACTATAAGACTGGTTTAATCTTGGTTGGAGGACTTATTTTAACTTTTGTTCTGACCGATCAGATTAGTTCTGCGTTGTTTAAAAATCTATTTGAAAGATGGCGTCCAACACATGAACCCACTTTAGAGGGACTTGTACGAATATTAAATAATTACAAAGGAGGTCCTTATGGCTTTGTATCAGGACATGCGGCTAATTCATTTGCTTTAGCAACCTTTGTATCCTATTTTTTTAAAAATAGATGGGTTACAGCCACCCTTTTTAGCTGGGCTGCCATCAATGGCTATTCGCGCATCTATTTAGGCGTTCACTATCCTGGTGATGTGTTGTGTGGAGCGCTTGTAGGTATATCTATTGCTTGGGGAGTTATCTCTCTCTTAAATTTTGGAGAGATTAAATATAAACTCTTCTCACGTCAAGGCGCTAATCCATTACAAGATGGCGCGTTATACAAGCAGAGCTATCAAACTATTTTATTAGCCGTCGGTATAATGGTAGTAACCATCTTGTTGGCAAGTGTTTCAATGACTAAATTTATATAAGACCCTAAGAATTGAAACAGTAAATTTTGTCTGTTATTTTCTTATAGACTTCTAAGTTATTCTCTTGGAGTGAAACCTAGGGTGAGGTTATTTATAAAGGCACACAATTACTATCTATTTACTTAATATAATTAGCATTCTTGTTTTTAATAGGAAAAAAGAAGTGTGAAAATTTGTTTAATTACCATAATTTGCTAATTTTACTTATAACAATGTTCACTAAATCTTTTTACTATGAGCACTACAACAATAACATTTAATCAGCTAAGGAAGATTAAAGACAGTCTGCCAGCTGGAAGCATGCAACACATTGCTGCTAAATTGAATATGAATCCAGATGATGTGCGTAACTATTTCGGCGGTGATCATTATGTAGTGGGTCACTCCGTAGGTTTGCATGTTGAGCAAGGACCTGATGGTGGGATAGTGGTCTTAGACGACACAACCATTTTGGAATTAGCCAACGATATTATCTCTGGTAAGGTTTCGGTTAATTAATTTGTAATATCAATTGATTTAGTTACGAGTGATACTCACTAACAATAAATTGTTAGGAGTCTAGAAAGTAAATAGTAAGCACCATGGGCCGGGTTCGTGGTGCTTTTTTATTGCCAAACGTTCTAACTTAATGTGAGTTCGATGTAAGAATTCAAAAATTCACCCCTCATTGTTCCATCGGAGCAACCGTACCAAGCCGTGGAAGTAAGTCCACGGGATAAGGTGATTTTATCCTCATCGATCCATAGGATCGACCCTCCTAAAATTGCAGAGCATAATATTAAATAAAACGGTCGATCCCATGGATCGATATGAACTCACACCTCGATTTCCGTGGGTTTACACCCACTGCTAGAAACGGACGATCCTATGGATCGTAATAGATGTAAAAATAAAATCAACACTTATTGTCTCTAAAAAATAACACTCTTTAGGCTCACAAGCTATGTTTTAGCCTCGCAAGATTGAAATTAGCTATTCCAGATGCGCCAAGCCTCTTCTGCTTGACCATACAGCATTTCAAGTCCATTAACCGCAACAGCACCATTAAGCTCGCCTTGCTGCATAAATTTGGTCTTCTCTGGATTATAAACTAAATCGTAAAGCAGATGATCGTTGGTGAGTAGGTGATAAGGAATATTTGGACTACTCTCTATGTCGGGAAACATACCTAATGGGGTCGTGTTTATGATAAGAGTGTACTCTGCAATAACATTAGGTGTTATCTGCTCATAAGTAAGTATATCCGACGAAGATGAGCTACGTGAAACATATCGGTATTCAATACCTAACCGCTTTAAAGCATATTCTACCGCCAACGATGCGCCACCAGTGCCTAAAATCAGCGCTTTCTTATGTTGAGGCTTCAAATACTTTATCAAAGAATTTTCAAAACCTATAATATCGCTATTATACCCTTTCAAATGCTTCTTTCCGTTGATAGTGGATATTTTTACAACATTAACCGCTCCAACCTCTTTAGCAATATCATCTAATTCATCTAAATAGGCGAGAACTTGCTTTTTATACGGAATAGTGACATTAAAACCCTTTAATGAATCCTTCTCTCTTAATATCTCCTCCAGAACTTCGATAGAAGCGATAGAGTAGTTCTCATATTCGGCCTCGATGTGAAGATCTTGAAACTTTTGAGTAAAATATTTTTGAGAGAATGATTGCTTGAGTGGAAAGCCAATTAAACCAAATGTTTTCATATGATATAAATAAAAAAGCCAAGTATTACCCTGGCTTAATATTGATTGCCTATTATATTGTCTGTTTTAAAATATCTTCAGGTAAAAAGTGGAGTAGGGTGTCGCCTCTCAATCCCAAACGAAGTGTCTCAAGTGAGATGACTTCATCGGTCGCAATATTTCCAAGATTAACATTTGCTCCAATATGTTGAATAAACCAAACTTGTTGACTCTTTTGTGGAGCCTCCCAAATGATTTTATCTTTATCAATACAGTGCTCAATCTTATCAATTAACGTCACATTAGCGCTTCCGTTAGAGTTAAAGATGCCCACAGTGCCTGTTTCGCGTGCTTCTGCAATAACTTTCCATGAACCAGCTTCAAGTTCGTGCGCCATCATCTTAATCCAATCGGCATCAGGAATGATTTTATCAGCGATTTTGGAACCAACTTCCGACATAACGGTAACTTGAGTAGAGAGTTGACGAATATATTCGAGTTTCTCATCGTGCGGCATAGTAAGAGTGCCATCTGAAACCTCGGCATAACTCATGTTGTAACTATCTATAAAACGTCGATAGTCGTCAAACATTCCTCTTGCAACAAACGCTTCAAAAAGAGTTCCACCAAAATAGGTTTTTAAATTAGCATCTTTATAAAGAGCCAGTTTTTGCTTTAGATTATTGGTAATAATAGATGTGCCGAAGCCTAATTTAACGATGTCGCAATACTCGGCACTCGATGAAATGAAATCCTCAGCTTGTCTAACACTTAGGCCCTTGTCCATCATCATGGTAAGGCCATTTTCTCTAGGCTTTAAAGGTCTCTCCGGAAAAAATGGTAACTTATAATTCATCATTATCTGATATTTCGTTTATAAAATCTGCTAAAAGCGGTTCATTCATTATCTCAGGGTAATACTCTAATAAAATTCTAAGATCTTCGGGACGCATATAAACCCCCTTTTTAAGAGCAGTTAAGGCGTTTTCTAACTCTCCACGTTCCATCCAAATGATGACGCTAAGATAGTATAAAGAAAAATTCTCATTCTCAAAAAGATCAATTTTTGAGAATAATTTTTCTAAATCCTTCTCCGATATTTCATGGCGTAAGAAGTAGAGTTCAAGCCATGCAGCGGTGTCATGTTCATTTAATAAAATCGTCTTCTTGAAGAACTTTATTGCAGTTGGATTTTTCTTTAGCGAAAAATAGCACTTTCCAATGCTAAAAGTTATATCACTACTTTCAGGCGATATCTCATGAGCACTCTTAAAGTTCTTTAAAGCACCTTTGTAATCGCCCATTTCATAGAGGCAATTGCCCATTCCTACATATCCTTCGCTGTTTAACTCATTAAGAGTAACCATGAGGTTGAAGTATTTGTAGGCTTGTGTGTAATTTTCAAGCTGTTCAAAACAATCGGCTATGTATGGGTAAACGGGCTCTGCAAAAGGGAGAAATGAGGCGTGTTCGAGATAGTAATCTAAAGCCGTCTCAAAATCACCAATCTGAGCATAGCAACTTCCCAAATTAAACATCGCCTCCACATTGATTGGATTAATCGCAAGAGAATAGAGGTAAGCGTCGATAGCTTCATCAAAGCGATTATCTTTATTTAATGTGTTACCAATATTGTACCACACATTCTCCAAAAATGGGTCTTGTTCAATGAGTGCTTTGTAAGACTCAAGAGCTTTTTCAAAATCAAATAGATTTTCGCTGGCTACGCCAAACTCAAAAAGAACAGCTTTATGTGATCGGAACTGAGCATCAAGCAATTCAATATATTTAATAGTTTCTTCGTAATATCCGTAAAAGTTAAGTTGATTACAGATGTCTAAAACAAGATCCTCAAACTCTTCACCCTGATCAATTCCCAAGAAATGAGCTCTTTTAAGATATTGAAGTCCCTCTTCCAGATTGCTCTGATAGAGGTAGAGTGATCCTAAGTGAAGGAATACGTCTGGATCGTTTGATTCAATTTTGGAAAGAAGAAGAAGTATAGTTTTTGCTTCGTCAAAGCGAGCTGAATCCATTAATAGTGTAGCCTTTCTCAACATGAGCGAAGTTGCCATTGGATGTTGATTAAGCCCAATTTCAATAGCTTCTAGCGCACGTTCAAAGTTACCAGTTTCGATATAATAGTCGTGGATAATCTCAATTTGATGCACATCAAAGTAGGCATCACTCGGATTATCTGATCTTCTCTCAAATCGATTAATAGCCTCTCTATCTTCGTTTCTGTCTCGTCGAGGGAAGTGGTGCATCGTATCTTGGTTGCATATTTATGGTACAAAAATAGCCATTTTTTCGGAAATAACCGATTCTAGAAGAGTTAGATATGAACAATCCTCTATTCAAACCATAAATAAAAGGCGTAAATAGAGGATTTTATAAACAATTGAGACTGTTATTCTGGTTGATGCGTCTTACGCAAAAGATCGTTCACTGTTTTAACAGGGTTAAATGTGATAATTGGAACCTCCACAAAGAGGGTAATCCACTCGGCCATAGCACCATTCCACAGTCCGGGTAGCTCCATTGCTTTAAGCGGTTTGCCGTTTTGCGACTTCTCTGATATAAAACCCGCTTTATGGTCAACAAAATCTTGGAGAGCATATTTTTCGCCTTTATAATTCTTTGTTGCCACCACTAAATCCACTGGATTAAAATGGGTACTTGTTTTAAGAAGAGATAGTTGTTGCGTATTTTTAGCATCAACCTGCGAACTCTCTACAATTTGAAGTGAAACGGATCCATCGGTTGCTTTGCACCAAAATGGTCCTCCGCCAGCTTCACCTTCGTTTTTAACCATTCCACACACGCGTAACGGTTTAGAAAGTGCTAGTTTTGCGGCATTTCGCTTGTCAATACTACTCAAGGAGGAGAGATGAGTTGGTAGCACCCCTTTCCATTTTTGATCAAATTGTTCAAGAATGGTATTTAGTTTTTGCTCATCAAGAGCTTCGTAATCAAGTGATTTAAGTGTGGCGAAAATATCAGACTGGATCTCGATAAGTAATCCACCAATCATCTTTTTGTTACGAATGGTCTCACCAAGAAGATGGTTAATAACCACATTGTCGATATTCTTTATGAAGATAATATCAGAATCTAAATCATTGAGATTCTCAATCAGAGCACCATGGCCCGATGGACGGAAGAGAAGCTCTCCATTCTCTTTTAAGAATGGTTTGTTATCAAGCGTTGCCGCTACGGTGTCCGTTGAAGGTTTTTGAAAAGAAAAAGTTATGTTGTAGCTGATTCCAAAGCACTTCTCTAACTCCGTTTTACAGTTGTTTACGGCTGTTTTAAATAGTTCAAGATGCTCGGGTGAAACCGTAAAGTGTATATGCACCGTTTTGCTATCTCTTTTAGCATACAAAGCCCCTTCGGCTAAATGTTCAGCAACAGCTGTGTTCTCGATGGAACCATATTTGTGAAACTTCAAAACACCTTTAGGACTATTGCCATAGTTTAAGCCCTCTTTAACTAGTAAAAGTCTAATAATCTCTTTAATGTCATCTTCAACCCCTTTGCTCTTTGCAATCGCATAAAGATCATTCCAAAAAGCAAATTTCTCTTTTCCTTCATTAAACTCAGCAATGGCTTTTGGAAGCTCAGAATTACTCTTGTCGGAGTCGATAAACTCAAATAGATCCTTAAACATTCGAGAGGCTGCTCCAGAGGCAGGGACGAATTTTGTTACTTCAACGCCACGAGCCAATGCGTTATCATATTTTTTAATTAACTCCTCTTGTTGAGCCTTAGAGAAACTTAATATTCCATCGCCCAAAGTTGCTGCACGATCTAATACCATAAATGGAAAACCATCTCGAAACTGCATAAGTTGATGCTCTAATTCGGCGGGTGTGATACCCTTGTTTTTAAGTAATTGTAGATTTTGCTCAGAGATCATAGTATTATCTTTTATCAGTTATTTCATAACCCTAATAAAGTGAACAATTTTTGATTTTCCAATAGATTGAATAGATTATTTATGTTCTGCAAACGTTTTTTCTGAGATGTTTCTTGATCGAAGCGTTTGCCCTTAGCCAAGATATTAATTAACCGATAAATAGAAATAATACCTTATTTTTGTGGCCGCACTTTATTTTTAAGATCCAATAGAACAATTACGAGCTTAACTGGTTAAAGGCATAAATAATTTGAAAGATGGAATACCCTTGGGGTCACGCAAAGCGTTATAACGATTTTAGCTCGCATATTAAAAGCGTTCACAGCGAACGTATTCAAAAGGTGTCGATAGATGCAGGATTTACTTGTCCCAATAGAGATGGTTCAAAAGGAAATGGTGGTTGCACTTTTTGCAACAACAACACCTTTAATCCAGCCTATTGTATGCCTACAAAAAGCATTTCAGCACAAATAGATCAGGGTGTAGCTTTTTTTGCGCCTAAATATAAGACACAAAAATATTTGGCCTATTTTCAAGCCTACAGTAACACCTATGGTGAGATTGAAGAGCTCAAACGTAAATATGACGAAGCACTTTCCAATCCTAGCGTTGTAGGGTTGGTTATAGGAACTCGTCCCGATTGTATGAGCGATGATTTACTCGACTATTTTACAGATTTAAATAAGAAAACCGATTTAACCATTGAATATGGAATAGAATCAACTATCGATAAAACATTAAATCTAATAAACAGAGGGCACAGTTACGAGGATTCTGTTGTGGCTATTAACAAAACCGCACAACGTGGAATATCGGTAGGTGGTCATCTTATTCTAGGATTACCGGGGGAGAGTTATGACGATATCTTATCGCATGCAGCAGTGGTCTCAAAGCTTCCTTTAAGCTATTTGAAGCTACATCAGTTACAGATAGTGAAGGGTTCTCAGCTAGGACGAGATTATTTGGCTGGACGTTACACAGACAAACTATTTACGTTGGAAGAGTATATTGAGTTGGTGGTAGATTTCGTTGAACGTCTCTCTCCAGAGATTATTCTAGAACGATTTATCTCTCAATCGCCAGGAGATTTGCTTATTGCACCCAAATGGGGTGTCAAAAATTTTGAATTCGTTGCCAAAGTTGAGAAGCGCTTAAAGGAGCGTGATACCCACCAAGGAAGGCTCTATGTATAGAAGAGTAGGGGATTAATTGGGATATTCTTATTAGGCTAGTTTGACTAAACCCATCTGTATTAGGGCTTTCTTTGCAGCTAGTGTTTTGTCCCACTTGTTATTTTATTCCTTTAATTTATTCTTTATATCCATCATGGTGTGCAGAATTCTGGTTATTTCAACAACGTCATCCGAAATCATTCTGTAAAAGACGATGTGTTTATTTACATTAAATCCCTTGAGTTCGTTTTCTACGTTACTATAATTTCTTCCAATTTTAGGATTCTCAGTGATTTCTTGAAAACTGTCTATTAACGATTTGTAATATTTATCCGCTTGATTTTCAGACCATGTTTCGATAGTGTAGTGCCAAATATTCGTTAAATCTTCAACGGCTTTATTTGTTAATAGAAATCTAGCCATTCTTTTTTCTGTTAGCTTTCATCGTTTGCAAATGTACATTCGGATCAAAGTCTCTAGCAATTCCACTTTCAATTCCTTCATTAATTGACCGTTTTAGCGCAATTAATCTATTTTCTTCTTCTTCCAATAATCGAAGACCAGCTCTGATAATTTCGCTCACATTTTTAAATCGTCCTTCTGTAATGCTTTTTTGAATAAAGGTGTCAAAGTGATCTCCCAATGATATCGATGTGTTCTTGTTCATAATGACATTTTTAATATACCAAAATTTGGTATAAATATAATCATTTTTTATAGGAGGTGATATTTCAACGTGAGTTCGATATCAGAATGTACGTTTTTTGAATCCTTGTAAGATGAGATTTTGAATCGCTAGACGCTCATTGTGGCGTCTCAAAACAAACGTTAGATAATCGAAATCATTATATAATAAAAAAAGCCCTCTAGAGCAAAATTCTCAGAGGGCTTTTAAGTAATTTTCTATTTAGATACTACCAATTGTTGTAGATACCATCCATTAATCGCTGATGTTTCTCCTCGTTAGATAAAGCTAAATACTTCTCTACCTCAGCTTGATGTTTCTCTTTTTTTGCCTTCTCCTGAGCCTTTTTAGGTGCACCGTAAATGCGTTCTACCTTATCTGCTAAGAACTTAGAGGCTACCGTTGGGAAAAGCTCAAGAAGCAACTCCTCTTTTTCGTTGTTGGCTAGTCTAATGTTGTCGCCATAATCAGGATATGAAGGATTATCTTGTTTCTTATAATTCTTCAAGTTGTAAGGAACCTCAGTTTTTGTACCCGCTATTTTCAAACGAAACTCTGGTTTTACTGGCACCGGTGTTTTACCATACGAGCCCTTTACCAAATTTACAAACTGGATAGAGTTGTTGGTGTAGAATGGTTTTCCACTATTCTCATCAATCACACAGTTTACGGCTTGTGCTCCCACAATTTGACTTGTTGGCGTCACCAATGGAGGACAGCCGGCCGCCAAACGAACAGTTGGTATAATCTCCAAAACGCGAGGCAATAGATGCTCTTGTTTTAACTGCTTTAACTGCGAAAGAAGGTTGGTGTACATACCACCTGGAACTTCAGCAAAAAGAACTTTCTCATCAGGTTCAGGATAGTTGAAGTACTTCTCAATTTCTAAACAAACTGGAAGTAATTTGAGCGTATTGCCAGCTTGTGCTAAGGCAATAGCTTCATCAAACATCTTGTCTATCTTTGCAGGAAGTTTGTAATTTGTAATGTCAAACTCGATAGGGAACTGCTTATAGCTATCGTGAGCATCTAACTCAATTCGTATCTCTTTTAATAATTTATTAATTTCAGATACCGCTTTCAGATTAACGCCAGTTTCAATTTTTAACTTATCGCACACAATTTGTATAAGCTCAAATCCAGGAGCAGCAGGTCCTCCACTAAAGTTTAAAATAGCTGTATCTAAGATGTCAACACCATTCACAATAGCCATGATTCCCGAAGCCAAACCATAACCAGGGGTACAGTGCGTGTGGAAATCCACAGGAACTCTTAATTTACTTTTTAACGCTTTAATGATCTCTCCAGCTTTTTCAGGAGTTACCAAACCAGCCATATCTTTTAGGGTGATCATGTCGGCACCCATTGCCTCAAGGCGAATAGCTAGCTCTACAAAGTAATCTAGTGAGAAAATCTTTTTAGGTAACTTCTCTCCTCTAAAGCGAGCTCTTACTCTATCTTTGGTTGAGAATTTAGGGTCAACCGTATAACATATTACACAATCGGCCAATCCACCATTCTCTTTAACGTATTGAATAGAGGATTTGATGTTGTTAGCATCATTTAACGCATCAAAAATACGCATGATCGAGATGCCCGACCGTACGGCATTACGGTTAAAGCCTTCGATAACAGACTCTGGATAGGGATTGTAACCAAAAAGATTACGACCTCTTGAAAGTGCTGTTAAATGCGACACAGAGCCGATTTCTGCCTTTATTTTTTCCAAACGCTCCCATGGGTCTTCATTTAAAAATCGCATGATGGAGTCAGGAATTGCACCACCCCATACTTCAAGGGCGTAAAATCCAGCCTCTTTGTATAGCGGCAATAGACGATCTATCTGTGCCTGATTCATGCGAGTAGCAAAAAGCGATTGTTGCCCGTCGCGCATCGTAACATCACGAATTAATAACTTTCTTCCCATAAAAACTTTAACTTTTTAGCACTATTATAATTGCAGTAATTTATCGTTACAAAAGTGATATTTTTTTAGCGATTTGTCATATTTAAATATATGTTATACAATAGGTTTTTCGACTATTTTAGGTCATTCCTTCGAATTTTGAGATTCGTTTATGATTCGTTAATTTGTGTTTGTTTTTTTTAACATTTGCAATAGGTCTTAATATCCCAAAATTCAAACAACCTATCTGATCTCATTTTTATCAGCATCTAAGTCGAAAACTCTTAGATGTGAGCATCATTTTGAAAAAAAATGGCAATATTGCACGATAATTTGACATCTTAATAAAATCGATTATTGATGATAGTTGGCACTGTTATAAACGTAGCAACAGTTTCTTTGGGATCGGGGTTGGGCTTACTTATGCATTCAAAACTGCCCCAACGTATTCTCGAACGAATTTTTCAGGCAATTGGGCTCTTTACGCTTCTTTTGGGCTTTTATACCGCCAGTAAAGTAGATAATGTTTTAGTAATGATTTTTAGTCTCGTTTTAGGTGCTCTTTTGGGTGAACTGATTCAAATAGAGGGCTATATCAACAAAGGCGCCAATCGTTTTAAAAGCATTGTTAAAAATAGTGGCGAGACCTTTTCTGAAGGTCTAGTTACAGCCTTTTTACTCTTTTGTACGGGGTCGTTAACTATCTTGGGTAGTATTGATGAAGGAATTGGCAATGGAAATACACTGCTTCTGTCAAAATCCATACTCGATGGGTTTGCCTCTTTTGCGCTTGCAGGTTCATTAGGTGTGGGTGTTTTATTCTCCATTATTCCTCTCTTTTTATATCAATCGGCCATCACACTCTTAGCCTACTATTTTGGCAACTTTTTTTCCACAACCATTACTCAAGCCCTCTCTTCTACGGGTGGTGTTTTACTCATAGGCCTGGGAATCTCAATGCTCGACATTAAAAAGATCAATGTCGTAAATATGCTTCCAGCGCTTTTGTTTGCGCCTCTTTTAATATGGCTTATAGGCTTTATAAATAGTTAAAATAAAAACATATCATACAAATGTCAATCGTAAAAAATAAAATCGATCTTTTAGTTGAGTTATTTGAGAAATGGTCAAATCAAGCGGTCACACAAGTTACAGCTTTACCACCATCAGGCTCGTATCGCGAATATTATCGTTTAAAAAGCGATTCACACTCAGTGCTTGGTGTTTATAATAGCGATAAGCGCGAAAATGATGCCTATTTGGGCTTTACAGATTTGCTACTAAAGGAGAACCTTAATGTGCCGCAAACATACATCGTTGACAAAGAGCACGACATCTATTTGATAGAAGATTTGGGCGATATCACTCTATTTGCCCTTTTAGAACAAGAGCGTACAAGCAAAGAGTTTCCATCAAGTATCATCCCAATTTATAAGAAAGTATTA
>RRZT010549266.1_pt1 | contig 29484 bp, 25 predicted proteins | sample 2165551 | NCBI WGS metagenome assembly RRZT01 (sample SAMN10456910, study PRJNA506462) | wastewater metagenome | biome: wastewater; feature: sludge; material: wastewater sludge; isolation source: wastewater sludge with Escherichia coli K12::gfp cells carrying plasmid... | place: USA: Moscow, Idaho...
CAAAGACATCAACAAAGGCCAAGGTTGTAAAAAAGAAAGCTTAAGATGGAATTTAAAGACTTTTGTGTTCCAGCACGCTTTAATAATCTTAACTTCCCTATAAAGAAAGGTAAAGGAGCGCTCTTAGATGATGTGAAATTCTTTAGTGGTGAGGAGAATTTCTCTTTAGATGGATTTGACCTTGCCATTATTGGAATTGAAGAGGGAGTTTATTTAGACTCTTCGTTTGATGATATATTGAGTTCGACCTCAAATTTAATGCGATCATATATTTATCATCTAAAATCAATAGACAATGTAAAGATTGTTGACCTTGGCAATTTAGTTGGAAAGACAAAAGCAGACAATAAGTTTCTTCTTCTAGAAGTCCTTAGTTTTTTGAATACGAAAGGAATTACAGCTATAATTATTGGAGGAACCGACGAATTTTGTGTGACACAGTGCGAGGCAGTTCGAGAAATTACCTCCGATGAACGCCTTAATTTAACGATTATTGATTCTTGTATAAATGGTGGTTTTGATGTTGACGAAGATCTGACAAACAATTATTTAACACCAATTATTGATTTAAAAAACTTCGATCTCACACTTTTAGGGATTCAGAACTATTATAATTCAAAAGTTCAAGATCTTTATGTTGAAAACAAATTTATAGATGTTATTCGATTAAAAGATCTTAGAGATCAAAATATTATAAATGCAGAAGTTCCATTGCGTGACTCATCGGTAATTGTTTTTGATCTGCTCGCTTTCTCTTCATCGTCATTGCCAGCAAACAAAGAGCCGAGGCCTAATGGACTTTCTTCGCTTGATGGATGCCAGTTAGGATGGTATTCTGGTATTTCTGACAAAGTAAAGAGTTTTTCTGTTTGTAATTTTGAACAGAGTTATGATGTTAATAGGCAGAGTGTTGCACTAGTTGGTCAGATTATTTGGCACTTTATTTCAGGATTTTCAAATAAATCTCACCAAAATTCGTTAAAAGATGTTACAAGCTTTCAAAAATTTAATGTACATTTGGAGAAGTATGGTGTTTACATTGATTTTTTTAGTTCACCTGATGGATATAGATGGTGGATGGAAGTGATTGACAATGAGAAGTTTTTGATCGTTTCGTGTAATAAATCAGATTATTACGAGGCTCTTCAAGGCGAGATGCCAAAAAAGTGGTGGCGCTATTTTATGCGAAATCAATTTTTGGGAAATAGTTAAAATGTTCAGTTTTTGTTATAAATTTGAAACATTTGAGTTGAAATTGAAGTATATGTACTCACTTTACGTTAAAAGGAATGCTTTGTTTTATCCATCAAAATCAACTTTTTTCATAAAAAGGAGTTATTTGTACAATTTGATGGAATAAATGTTAAGAAGTTTACTTTTTTTTATTTTAATTTGTAACTTCACTGTGGTTGTCGCGCAATACGAACCTCAGTTTAGTCAAAACTCATTCAATCTATTATCTGTTAATCCAGGTTTTGCTGGAAGTTCAGGTAAAGTGAATCTGACTGGCTTATGGCGCAATCAGTGGATGGGAATAGAGGGCGCACCGAAAACAACGGTTTTTAGTGCTGATATGGGAGTGAAATTTTTGGGGAATGAACATGGGATAGGATTCAATGCCCTACGAGATGAAATCGGTGCCTTTGTGAATTTGAGGCTATCTTTAGCCTATTCGTTTAGAATTGATATAGGAGAAGGTTCTTTGGGCAGTGGTATCTCAATGGGAGTTATAAATCAAGTTTTGGCAGGAGGTGATTTATATACAGATCCCAAAATGAGTGATAATACAAATATTGCTATTGGTGAAAGTGGTTACCATATTGAAGATGGGCTGTTGCAATCCATAAGCGGGGAATTAAATGCAAATACTTTCGATTTAGGAATGGGAGTATTTTATAAAGATAAAAGGATGTATAGCGGCATTTCGGTAATGCATTTACATCAACCAAGTCTAAATTTAAACGAAAATTTAGATGTTCAATTGCAGCGCACGTGGTTTATAACTGGTGGTTATTCATTCTCTTTGATAGATAAACCTATTGATATTGAACCGCAATTTTTCTTAAAAACAGATGAATCAATATATCAATTAGATATTAGTACAATCTGTAAATTTAAGAAGCGCTATTGGGGCGGATTATCGTATCGATTACAAGATGCAATTGTTTTGCTCGCTGGATTTGAAATGAAAAATGGAATAAAGGTTGGATATAGTTACGACTTTACTACTTCTCACCTAGCGGGTTTTCAAACTCACGAGGTGATGTTTTCTTACTCTTTCACAGTTGGTGTAAGTAAGAAAAGTAAGCATTATAGGAGCGTAAGGTATCTTTAGTGGATATATGAAATATTAGATAATTAGTAATTATGAAAAAAGTTCTTGCTCTGAGCATCTTATTGATCTCAATTTTGATTGGATGCGGCCAATCTGGTAGTGGAGAATTGGTTGGCGTTGGCCAATCGGGAGTCTTTTTTGAACCAGACCCATTTGGGATGTTGTTTATTAAGTCAGGAAGTTTTGAAATGGGTCCTAACGACCAAGATCTAACTTTCGGAAATACAACTCAAACGAAAACGGTTTCGCTTCGTTCTTTTTGGATGGATGAAACAGAGATTACTAACAATGAATATCGCCAGTTTGTGTATTGGGTTCGTGATAGTATCGCTCGTCGTGCATTAGGCGATTCTTTTGAGGATTTCTTAATTACAACTGATGAACTCGGCAACGAAATCAATCCTCCTTTTCTTGATTGGGAAGTGCCTATTGAATGGGATTCTGAAGAGTACGCTGAACTTCTTGAGCCAATGTTCCTTCCTGAAAACGAACGCTTTTTTAGAAGGAAAGAGATTGATAGCCGCAAGTTAGTCTATGATTATGAATGGGTTGATCTTGTTCAGGCTGCAAAGAAATCAAATCGTGCTCGTTTTAGTGACGATACTGGTAAATTTGAAGGCTATCAGGGTGAAGTATATAATCGTAAAGGCGAGAAGATTGAAATTAAAGATAGATCGGCTTTTATTATGAAAGATGCCGTAAATGTATATCCCGATACTCTTTGTTGGATTGCTGATTTCACATACTCGTTTAATGAGCCTTGGACTGAAAAATATTTTTGGCATCCTGGTTTTGATGAGTATCCAGTTGTGGGAGTTAGTTGGAAGCAAGCGACTGCATTTTCAATTTGGAGAACTCAGTTGTTGAATAATTTCCTTATTTCAAGAGGTCAGCCTGAAGTTATGCAATATCGTTTACCTACAGAAGCTGAATGGGAATATGCTGCTCGCGGTGGTCTCGCAAATGGTTCTTATCCTTGGGGTGGATATTATACTCGTAATAATCAAGGTTGTTTCTTAGCTAACTTTAAACCTTTAAGAGGACGTTATGGCGATGATGGCGCAATGAGTACTGCTGTTGTTGGAACTTATGCTCCAAATGATTTTGGACTATACGACATGGCTGGAAACGTAGCTGAGTGGACCTCTGGTGCTTTTGATGAATCAAACTACTCTTTTACCCACGATTTTAATCCTAATTATAAGTATAATGCATTGCCAGAAGATCCTCATGTTATGAAACGTAAGGTTATTAAAGGTGGTTCGTGGAAAGATATTGCCTACTTTATGCAATGTGGTTCAAGAACTTATGAGTATCAAGACTCTTCTAAGTCTTACATTGGATTCCGTTGTGTTAGAGATTATCTAGGTGATTAGTATTCACTAGTTATAATAGAGGTTATTTAAATATTCTACTGAAAATATAATTTTACAATTATGAGTTTTAGCATTACCGAATTTGTTGAGAGCCCAGCTTACAAAAAAACTATGGGCAAGGTTTATGGTTTAGGAGCAGCTGTCGTGATCTTAGGAGCACTTTGGAAAATCCTTCACTTACCTGGTGCAAGCTATATGCTTATTGCTGGTCTTGGAACTGAGGCGGTTATTTTTGCCCTTTCGGCATTTGAACCACCTCATGCTATGCCAGATTGGACATTGGTTTATCCTGAACTTATAGGTCTTGAATCTACTCATGATCGTAAAAGTCACGGTGGTGGCGGAGGCGGCGGAAGTGAATTAGCCGCTTTGATTCAAAGTGGTAAGTTAGATTCCGCTACAGTTGATAAGTTGTCTGATGGATTAAAAAAGTTGACTCACACAACTGGTCAACTCGCTGATTTGAGTAATGCAACTATTGCTACGGAGAGTTATCTTCAAAATATGCGTAACGCTTCTGATAGTGTCGGTCAATTAGCTTCGGTTCAGAATAAGAGTACAAAGGCAATTCAAGACTCTTCACTTGAGTTATCTGAGGCTTACAATAATGTTGCAAAATCAATTTCTGAGTCTGGAACCTCGGTTGCAAATGATATTTCAAAAAGTGGAAAATTATTTGTTCAATCTATTGAGAGTTCTCGTGAAGGAATGTTATCTTCATATCAATCTCTTAACGAGAGTTTGGCTGCTCAGGCTGAACATGTTACAAAGGGAGGTCGTAACTTCTCAGAACAGCTTGATGGGATAGGAAAGAATTTATCATCAATTAATTCTATCTATGAGTTACAAATCAAAGGTTTAAATAGCCAGTTACATGTAACAGAAGAGTTAAATAAAGGTATCGATGATATCCGAACTCAGATGGTTGCATCTGTTTCAGATGTTAAGAATTATAGAGAACAAGTAGGCAAGTTAAGTAGTAGTATCTCTGAATTGAATACAATTTATGGAAACATGCTTAGTGTTATGAATGTTAGTAAATAACCTTTCTTAGATAAACGCATATGAGTGGTGGTAATTGCCCAGAAACGCCTAGACAGAAGATGATAGGTATGATGTACCTATTTTTGACAGCGATGCTAGCGCTTAATGTTTCGGGAGACTTATTGAATGCTTTTGTTCTTGTTGATAATAGCATTAAGGATGCAACACGTGTTGTAGAAAGTAAGAATAGTATTACTTCTGCAGATTTTGATATGGTGTATAATTCTAATCAGAATAAGTCTAAAGAGAGATATGAGCAGAGTAAGAAAGTTCAGGTTGCTGCAGACTCTCTTTTTAGCTTAATTCAATCATATAAGAGTTTGGTTGTTAGAAAAGCTGATGGTCCTGGTTTTACACCTGATTCATTTGCTTCAAAAGATAATCAGGATATTGTTCCTCAGGTGATGTTGGTTGAAGAAGGTGGTGGCCGTAGCGAGAAATTGAAGAAATCGATAGAGGAATATCGATCTTTACTACTTGGTTTTGTGGATGAAGATGATAAAGTTTTTAAGAAAAATATTGAGTCTATTCTAAATACTGATAATCCGCCTAAGAAAGATGGTGTTAGTGTTAGTTGGGCAGAACAAAAGTTTTTGCATTTGCCAATGGCTGCGTCAATGGCTCTTTTAAGTAAATTACAGAGTGATGTTAGGAATAGTCAGGCTGATATGAATAGATATCTCCTTGGAAAAGTTGATGAGAAATCATTTAAGTTTACTTCTGTAGCACCTCTAGTAATACCTAAATCGCAATATGTTTTAAAGGGAAATAAGTACTATGCTGAGATTATGATGGCAGCAACAGATACTACTGCTCCTCCAAAAGTTAATATTCAAGGATCATTATTACCAACAAAAAGCGGAAAGGCAATTTATGAGGTTGGAACCCCATCTGTTGGACAAAGAAGTTGGGAAGGTTCTATTACATTTAATGGACCAGATGGCCAACCACAAACTTTAACTATCCCTAAACAGGAGTATTTTATCATTGAACCAACAGTAGTAATCTCTCCAGTTAAGATGAATGTGTTTTATGAAGGTGTAGATAATCCAGTTCGAGTTTCTGTCCCAGGGGTTGCACCATCTCAATTACAAATTAGTTGGACTAATGTTTCTGCAAAACCTGATGGTGATCAATGGATTATTAGACCAAATCCTGGTAGTGCTGGTATGAAATGTGAAGTTTCGGTGGCTGTAAAACAAGGCTCATCTTTACAGCGTTTAGGAGTCATGGATTTCCGAATCAAACGTGTACCCGATCCGGTGGCTAAAGTGGCTAAATTACGTGAGGGTAAAATCAAAAAAACTACACTTGTAGCGCAGGCTGGGGTTTTTGCTGAGATGGATCAGTTCGATTTTGAATTAGAGTTTAAAGTGACTGCTTTTACCGTTTCCACGCTTAGGGGTGGTTATTTAAAGGAGGTACCAACGCAGGGTAATTTGTTCTCAAAAGATCAACAAGAATTAATAAAGGGTTTGTCACCAGGAGCAAAAGTCTTTTTTGATCAGATTAAGGCTGTAAGTGCCTCTAATTCTGCGGATAGACGATCTTTGGGTGCTATAACTTTAACTATTGAATAATTTAAAATTCACCATAATGAAAAATAGTCGTTTTATTGTCTCGCTTTTATTTTCGCTGTTTGCTATTTCTTTAGTTTTCGGTCAGGATAAGACTATACTTGATGGTATTTATAAAAAGGAACATACTCCTAATAAAAAGCCAATTCCTTATGCTTATGTGCGTGAAGCCGATGTCTATTGGAGTAAGAAAGTTTGGCGAATAATTGATCTTCGCGAAAAGATTAATATGCCTATGTATTATCCTTCAAAAGCGATGGATGGTAGAAAGAGTTTGATTGATGTTTTGATAGATGCAATCAAGTATGAAGGTTTACAAGCCTATTCAGATAATGATGACGAGTTTAAACAAGCCATCAATATTGATCAGGTTAGTCAAGCTATGGGTGCTATAAATGATACTACTGATGTTCAGGATCCAAGTACTGGATTATGGAGTAAAAAGGTTGTGTTGGGCGATATTAAATATCATGAGGTAAAACAGGTACTTGTAAAAGAGATTTGGTTCTTTGATAGAAATTATTCAAAGCTAGATGTTAGAATTATCGGTATATGTCCAATACGTGATATGGTAAAGACAACAGGCGGAGTTGATGAAATTGTTAAAAAGCAAGTTTTTTGGGTTTATTTCCCTGCTGCTAGAGATGTGTTATCAAGATATGAGGTATTTAATCCCAAAGGTGATTCTCAGAGATTATCTTATGATGACATTTTCATGAAGCGATATTTTAGTAGCTATATCACTGCGGAGTCTAATGTTTATGACAACAGACCAATTGAGATGTATTCAGTAGGTATGCAAAGTATGGTGGAATCGGATCGCATAAAGAACGATATTGCCACTTTTGAGCATGATCTGTGGGAGTTTTAATTATATCGACATAAAAAAAGGGAAGCAATATTGCTTCCCTTTTTTTATGTCGATTCTCTATCTATTTTCCAAATGCAGTTTTTATGTCTGATGAAAATTGTCTGATTTGTTGTTCGTCTTCTTTTTTGCAAATTAGTATTTCACCTTCCGTCTCAACAACAATATAATTGTTGAGTCCGTGGATTACTGCAATTTTATCGCTTGTAACATTTACGATATTATTGGTTGATTCATAAAATAGAACATTCCCTTTTATTTTAGAATTTCCATTTTGATCTTGAGTTGAATGGCTGTAAAGCGAACCCCATGTTCCAAGATCAGACCACCCGAATTCTGCAATAAGTACATGTACATTGTTTGCTTTTTCCATAATTCCGTAGTCTATTGATATGCTTTTGCAATCAAAATAGATTTTTTCTATGATTTTGGATTCTTCCTCTGTACCAAACTTTGATATATTGTTTGTAAATAGATTTGATACTTCTGGTAGTAGCTCTCTGAAAGCATTGTTTATTGATTTTAATGACCAAATAAAAATTCCTGAATTCCAGAAAAATTCACCACTCTCTACGAAAACCTTTGCCAACTCGTAGTTAGGCTTTTCTGTGAAAGTCTTTACTTTGACAATCTCATCTTTTTTTGATGGTTTTGTCTCTACTTGAATATATCCATATCCTGTCTCAGGATGTGATGGTTTAATTCCAAGTGTAAGTAGTGTATCTGACTTTGTTACAAAGTTTATCCCCTCTGTTATTACATGTCTGAATTCTTCGTCTTTTTGAACTAGATGATCAGCTGGAGAAACAATAACTTTTGCATTTGGGTTCTCTTTTTCGATTCGAGTCATTGCATAAGCTATGCAAGGTGCAGTGTTTTTCCTCGATGGTTCACACAGTATATTATTTGGGTTTATTTCTGGTAATTGCTCTTGAACTATCTTCTTATAGTCAACACTTGTTACTACATAAAAGTTATTCTCAACACAAATTGGTTTAAAGCGATCAAAGGTTTGTTGTATCAAACTTCTTCCCGTTCCAAGCACGTCAATGAACTGTTTTGGGGTTTCTTCTTTACTTAGTGGCCAAAATCGGCTTCCAACACCACCTGCCATTATAACACAATACGTTTCGTTTTTCACTTAGATATGTTTTTGATGATTATTTTCGCTAATTTAGTGCATATTTTTCAAATGAGTATTAATGAAAATGTTTTTTCATCTTGGGCGATACGCTCTATTTATTCGTCAGGTTTTTAGAAGACCAGAGAAGCACTCTATCTTCATGAGAAGCTACTTGCGTAACCTTGATTCACTTGGCGTTAATTCTATCGGAATTGTTGCTATTATCTCAATTTTCATGGGCGCTGCAATAACCATTCAAACTGCGTATAATCTTGATATGCCATTTATTCCACGCTCAACGCTTGGAGTTGCGGCGCGAGATTCTATCATTCTCGAATTTTCATCTACTATAGTTTGTCTTATTTTAGCTGGAAAAGTTGGATCAAATATTGCGTCAGAGATTGGGAGTATGCGAGTTTCGGAGCAGATTGATGCTCTTGAAATAATGGGCGTTAATTCGGCTAATTATTTGGTGTTGCCTAAAGTTGCGGCAATGATTACGATTACCCCCATTCTTGTACTGATTAGTATGTGTGTTGGAATTTTTGGAGGATGGGCAGCTGGGGTACTTGCGGGTGTAACAACTTCGGGTGATTATATTTTTGGAATACAGTATTACTTTAAGCCCTTCTATGTTGCCTATTCGCTTATTAAATCTTGTGTTTTTGCGTTTATTATTAGTAGCATTTCATCTTATTGGGGGTATTATACTCCAAGTGGTTCATTAGAGGTTGGTAAATCTAGCACTAAAGCTGTTGTCGTTAGTAGCATTCAAATTTTGCTATTTAATCTTTTATTAACGCAGTTACTTTTAACATGATAGAAGTTAAGAATGTTGTCAAACAGTTTGATGGAAAAACTGTTTTGAAGGAGATTAGTTGTCTTTTTGAGAAAGGTAAAAGTAACTTAATAATTGGACAAAGTGGTTCAGGGAAAACGGTATTGTTAAAGTCAATTGTTGGTTTACATACAGTTGATTCGGGCGATATTTTCTATGATAATCGGAGTTTTATTAAAATGTCACCTGACGAAAAGAAGGAGATACGGAAAGAGATTGGGATGTTATTTCAAGGCTCTGCACTTTTTGACTCCTTTACCGTTGAGGAGAATGTGAGGTTTCCATTAGATATGTTTACAACGATGTCAACATTACAAAAGCGAAAGCAAGTGGATTTTTGCTTAAGTAGAGTAGATTTACATAATGTCCATAAATTATATCCATCTGAGATCAGTGGCGGAATGCAAAAGCGCGTTGCAATTGCTCGTGCAATCTCCTTAAATCCTCGTTATCTTTTTTGTGATGAACCAAATTCTGGCTTAGATCCTAAAACATCTATCATTATTGATGAATTAATTTATGAAATTACAAGAGAGTATCAAATTACTACAGTTATAAATACGCATGATATGAATAGTGTTTTGGGTATAGGAGAGAAGATAATTTTTATAAATCAAGGTGAGAAATGTTGGGAAGGCACAAATAAAGAGGTCTTTACCACTTCAAATGAGAAGTTAAATGATTTTATCTTTGCATCTGATTTTGCAAAATTAATCAAAAATCACATTTAGTGTTTTAGGTTAATAGGAAGGCAAATGCTTCTTCAATTTTGCCAACTTCAATAATCTTGATCTCAGATTTTGGAGTTACTATTTTTTTTGATGATTTTGGGATAACAATCCTTTTGAATCCTAATTTTGAGGCTTCGCCAATTCGTTGTTCGATTCTAGAAATCGGTCTTATTTCACCAGAAAGACCAATTTCACCAGCAACACAAATGTCACTCGGTATTGGTAAGTCTAGTGATGAAGATAAAATGGAGGCAACCACTGCTAAATCGATGGATGGATCATTGACTTTTAATCCTCCTGCGATATTTAGAAATACATCTTTCGTTGCTAATTTAAATCCAGCTCTTTTTTCCAATACTGCTAAGAGCATGTTTAAACGTTTACTATCGAATCCAGTTGATGATCTTTGCGGTGTCCCGTATGCGGCTGTAGAAGCCAATGCTTGAACTTCTATAAGGAATGGTCGGAGTCCCTCTACGGCTGCTGCAATTGAAATGCCGCTTAGTGATTCGTTATGGTGTGATAATAGTAGCTCAGATGGGTTTAAGACCTCTTTTAAGCCACTATTTTCCATTTCAAATATTCCAATCTCCGAAGTAGAGCCAAATCGGTTTTTAATGCTGCGTAGTATTCGGTAGATGTGATTTCTATCTCCTTCGAACTGAAGAACCACATCAACCATGTGCTCTAATACTTTAGGGCCTGCAATTGAGCCCTCTTTATTGATATGGCCAATTAAAATTACAGGAATATTACGCTGTTTTGCTGTAACAAGAATTCGGTTGGTACACTCTCTTATTTGCGAAACACTTCCAACTGCCGATTCAATTGCAGGATTATTGAGCGTTTGTATAGAGTCGATAATAACAATTTCTGGGATTAGGTTTTCAATATGTATTAATATCTCCTCAAGGTTTGTTTCGCTAACAACATAGCAGTTAGTATCTTTAAACCCTAAACGGTCTGCCCTAAGTTTTATTTGTTGTGGGCTCTCCTCGCCAGAAATATATAGAACTTTTTTGTCGTTCAGATTTAATGCAACTTGCAGAACGAGAGTCGATTTCCCAATACCAGGTTCCCCACCCACAAGAATAAGTGAGCCAGGAACGATACCTCCGCCCAACACTCTATCGAATTCCTGACTAGATGTGTGAATTCTGGACACATCCAATGTAGAAACTTGGCTAATAAGCGTAGGCTTTGATGAAAATATAGAGTTTGAAGCTGATAGATTTGTATTGGTTTTGGATTTGGATATCAGCTCTTCGACCATTGTGTTCCACTCTCCACAAACAGAACATTTTCCAACCCATTTTGAGGATTCGCTTCCGCAATTTTGGCAAAAATAGGATGTTCTGGTCTTGGCCATTTTAATACCCCTTCTTTATTTTTTCAATAAGCGAAGTTGTAGAGAAGCCATCTACAAAGTCGATAGTTTCAACTCGTCCTCCTTTTTCTGTTACGATGTCGTAACCTACAATAGATTCAGGTTTGTAGTCACTGCCTTTTACAAGAATATCTGGTTGAATTAATTTAATTAATTCGTAAGGAGTTTCTTCATCAAAAAAGACAACTAGATCAATGAATCCCAATGCTGCTAAGAGCACTGCACGTGAATTTTGATCAACAACAGGGCGAAGCGGACCTTTAATACGACTTACGGAGTTATCAGTATTTAGTCCAAGAACTAATTTGTGACCAAGTGATGCCGCTTTTGCCAAATACTCGACATGTCCTCGATGCAGAATATCAAAGCACCCATTGGTGAAAACTATTTCATTATTATTTGATTGCCAAAGAGATACTAATCCTTTTGCAGTATCATGGTTTACTATTTTATCGAGAATGTTTTGATAGTGATTCATCGTTGCTATTCAATTAAAAACGCCTCCATTGAGAGGCGTTATTTGTCTAAACGAGTTTGTTAGTTTGGGTATCGGGAAAGACAAAAGTTGGTTTAAAACTTTTTGCTTCCTCAAAATCAAGTGATCCATAAGCAATAATAATTACAACATCACCAACTGCTACTTTGCGTGCAGCAGCACCATTAAGGCAAATTACACCACCGCCACGTTCACCCTTGATAACGTAAGTTTCAAGACGTTCGCCATTATTGTTATTGACCACCTGAACCTTTTCGTTTTCAATAATGTTAGCAGCTTCCATTAAGTCTAAATCAATGGTAATACTTCCAACATAATTTAGATTAGCTTCAGTAACTGTTACATTGTGTAGTTTTGATTTTACAACATCAATTCTCATACTATAGAAATTATATTCAGCTCTCTGTTCAGATTATATGTAACTATTTATTTATCAATAAGTTTAGTAAGTGATATTATCAATCAATCGAATTTTACCGGCATATACCGCGATACAACCAACAATGTAATCTACATCACTCCAATTTGAGATTGGCATTAGTGTATATCCATTGCAAATCTCAAAATACTCAACTTTTAGGTCGTTATCTTTTTCAATTGATGTAATTACCCAATTCGTAACATCGCCAACACTTTTTGATTTTGCAAAGGTACGTGATTCAGATAAAGATTTTGCAATAATTGGAACTATTTTTCGATGTTCAGGTGTTAATAAAAGATTTCGTGAACTCATAGCCAAACCATCCTCTTCACGAATAATTGGACATCCAATAATTTTTATGGCGTAATTATATTGCGAAGCCATCTGTCTTATTATGGCTAATTGTTGAAAATCCTTCTCTCCAAAATAGGCGTTATCAGCTGGAACTAAATCAAAAAGGCGGCTCACAACTTGTGCGACACCATTGAAATGACCTGGTCGAAACTTACCCTCCATGCATTTGTCAATATATCCAAAATCAAAGATTCTATTGTCTGGCTCTGGGTAAATTTCTTCAACCGATGGGTAGAAAAGTATATCGCAACTCGCTGATTTTAATAGCTCAATATCTTTTTCAAGTGTTCGAGGATAGCGTTTGAGATCGTCGGGATTATTAAATTGATTTGGATTAACAAATAGGGAGACAACTACGATGTCAACATCTTTTTTTGCCTGATTGACAAGTGAAATATGACCTAAATGTAAGGCGCCCATCGTTGGTACAAAGCCAACCTTTTGACCTGAAGCCTTAATCTTGATAATTTCATTTTGAAGATCTTTAGCTTTCTCTATGGTATTCATACGCTTATGCTTTTGGGAACTTAAAAAATCAAACGGTTGAAAAAAGTCGTCAATATTAAGATGAATATTTTTATCCTGCAAATAACATTTTGACTAACCGCTATTTTTTGTTACTTTTGCATAATTTTTCAACGCACACCTAAAAATCACAATGGAGAAAAGCAAGGTATTATTTATTTCTCAAGAGATTACACCTTATTTGCCAGAGACCGATATTTCTTTGATCGGAAGGAATTTACCGCAGGGCATACAAGAGAGAAGTAAAGAGATTAGGACTTTTATGCCACGTTTTGGTTGTATCAATGAGCGCAGAAACCAATTACATGAGGTAATTCGTCTCTCTGGTATGAATTTGATAATAAATGATACAGATCATCCATTATTAATAAAAGTTGCCTCAATTCAAGCTGCACGCATGCAGGTATATTTTATCGACAATGAAGATTTCTTCTATAGAAAGGCAACGCTGTATGACGCTGATGGTAATGAGTTTGAAGATAATGACGAGAGGATAATCTTTTTTGCTAGAGGTGTTTTAGAAACTACCAAAAAATTACGTTGGAGTCCTGATCTAGTTCATTGTCAGGGTTGGTTTACTGCTTTAGCACCCCTTTATATTAAGCGAGTGATGAATGAGGATCCACATTTTGCGAATAGCAAAGTTATTTATACCATCTACAATGACGACTTTAAAAGCGTTTTTACCGACGATTTTAAAGAAAAATTGATACTTCCAGGTGTTTTAAAATCGGATCTTGCGGTTTTAGATCGTTGCGATTACGTTAGCTTACAAAAGCTAGCTATTAATTTTGCTGATGGGGTAATTTTTGGAAGCGAGACAATAAATAGCGAGTTAGAAAGTTATGTGAAAGAGAGTGGAATCCCATTTTTAACATTCCAACATCCTGAGAATTACATTGATAGTTATAATGCTTTTTACGATAGAATTCTTAACAAATAGATTGATGATCTCGATATTTTCAAATAAAATTTCGCTTTTCCTTTTAGTCGGTTTAACAGCACTTCTGTTCAGTTGTAAAGATGATGCCATGTTGGCTGGTAAAGATCTATTACCAGAGGAGTATAACCTTAATGGGTATAGCCGAGAGGTGAGTGGTATTATTGCGGAGAATACAACGCGAGATTCTATAAAAAGTGATCAGGTAACTTATGCTATACTGGGTGACTTTACTGATGAAATTTTTGGAAAGTCTGTTGGTGCTTTTGTTGGGCAAGTTTATAAAGGAGCCGTTATTGATTCGATCAGTTTAAATCGTCCCAAATTTTCGGTGGATTCGATGGTGTTCTTATCTGTGCATAATTATGGTGATTGGTATGGATTGGGAAATGAGTCTCATAGAATAAAAGTTTATGAACTAACAGAAACACTTAGTAATGGGTTGGATGTTTATTATTCTAACTTCAACATGGAGGGGAAATATGACACTACACCTATTGGCGAAGGTGAACTAAAAGGAAACTCATTAGATAGTGCTTCATGGGTGTTGAATAAATATGTTGACACGCTACGTGTGAAGATACGACAAGATGTGGCAACTCGTTTTTTTGAGAATTTTACTCGTGAGATGTCTTCAAATAATTCTCAATTTCTTGATTTTTTTAAAGGAATATATATTACTAGCGAATGGAAAACAGGAGATGGGCAGGGAAGTTTAGTGAGATGTAGGGTGATGGGAAGTACATTAGGTTTAAAATTATATTACAATTATGATGCAGACCCTAGCGATACCGTTAAAGTTCATTACTCTCATATATTTCCAATTACACGAGATGGTGTAACTTTTAATAAATACGAGCACACCATAAATCCTAACATTAAATTAGATAATCCAGTAACAGATAATCTTTATGCTCAAGGTATGGCTGGCAGTTATGTAAAAGTTACTCTTCCTGAAGATGACCTAACGGATTATGGTGATTCGTTGAGTATAAATACACCTGGTGAACGGGTTGCTTTTTCAAATGTTACTTTAGAGTTTTTTGTTGATACAGCTGCATCAAAGATATCTAGTTATACACTGCCAGATTCATTAACACTTTATCGTTTTAATGATTATGAAAAGTCTGATATCAATAACGATTTGAGTAACGATAAGATTGAAGCCCCTTTCTATTATGTAAAGGTTGAAGGAGAAACTCCTGTTAAGATGTATAAACCTGTTATAGGAGGTGCGTTAAATAAGTCAACTTACTCTTATAAATTTACGATTGACAACGAATTTTTTAAACGTATTGTTACTCGAGATGATTTAATTGACAAAGATAATCAGCTAGGATTGGGAAATGAAGATGACTTTAAAGTTTTGTATATAGGCCCTAATAATCCTGTACAAAATTTCAGGAGAGTCATTCTTTATGGTCAAAATCGTACTGATGGTAAGGTTGGTGTGAAAATGAAGATTAGGACTGTTAAATACTGATACAACTTTGGAAAGTAAACTAAAGAGATTAATTTAGTTCTCTAATTAAATCCAATTTTTTAATTGATTCCCTTGTATGAGTAGTGTTTTTCGTAATTTAACGGTTAGTGAAGTTGAGTCTTTAAAAGTTAATGGTTGTGATGCTACCGATTGGAGTTTGGTAAAAGTGGCCGACTCATTTAACTCACAATGTATTAGAAATGTACAGTTTGAGGGTGAAGTAAAGATTGGGAAATTGGGTGAATCTCTGCGAATAGGGGGAGTTTTAAGACGCTCAGGAATTTATAATTCTATTATTGTTGAGAGTTTTATTGGAGATAAGTGTTTTATTAACAACGTTACTGGAGGACTTGTTCGAGTTGTAGTTGAAGATGGTGTTGTGATTGACAATTGTTATAGCATCGAATGTGACGGCACAACAACATTTGGTAATGGCACTAAGGTTGCTGTTTTAAATGAAGCTGGAGGCAGAGAGGTTTTGATATTTGATCGTTTATCTGCACAGCTTTCCTATATTCTTACATTTTATAGATATCAAACATCTGTAATATCAAAAATTGAAACACTAATATCTAAATATGTTCAGTCAAAGCGTTCTCCTAAATCGCTTATTGAAAAAGGTTCTGTTTTAACGAACTGTCAGAAAATTAAGAATGTTAATATTGGATCATTTGCAATATTAGATTCGGTTCAGAGTTTAAATAATGGAACAATTGTTAGTACCCTCAATAGACCAACCAAAATAGGTTGTAATGTTATTGCTAAGGATTTTATCTTTTTAAAAGGATCTGTCGTTGAGGATGGCTCCAATTTATCAAAGTGCTTTGTTGGAGAGTCCACAATAGTTTCAAAAGGTTATAGTGCCGATAATTCTATCTTCCACGCAAATGGTCAGTTCTACAATGGTGAGGCATGCTCTGTATATGCTGGGGCACATACGGTAACACATCACAAATCTACATTACTTATTGGTGGAGCTTTCTCATTTTATAATGCAGGTAGTGGAACCAATCAGAGCAATCATATGTACAAACTTGGTCCTGTACATCAAGGTGTAACTGAGCGAGGAGTTAAAACAGGAAGCGATTCGTATCTGCTTTGGCCCGCACATGTTGGCTCTTTCTCGGTTGTCTTAGGAAAGCATTACAACCATCCTGATGTTGCAGATCTTCCATTTTCTTATTTGATTGAGAAGGATGGAGAGAGTGTTTTGTTCCCGGGATTGAATTTTAAGACCATTGGCAATTATCGCGATGTGCTAAAGTGGAGAAAGAGAGATCAGCGAGATTCGAACAGTCTAGATGTGATAGATTATGAATTTCCAAATTGGTATATTATAGAGAAGTTGGTTAGAGGATTGGTTATTTTAAAATCGATTCAGGCCTCAAAAGAGTCATCACAATATAACTATAAAGGTGTTACAATTAGTTCGAGTAGCCTTTCTGGTGGGATAAAAATCTATCAGCAAGCAATTGTCTATTATTTGGGTTTAAAATTTGTAAATATCGAGAATCAGTTTGAACGTTTACTCCTTGATCCTAAAATTGATCTTTTAAAAGATCTATCTATGCCTGAAGTCATTGATTTAGGCGGAATGTTTGCCGATAAAGGGAAGTTAATAATTCGTTTGGAAGCAAGTTCTACCTATCGATCGATTGATGAACTATTACTTGAGATTAAAGGTTGTAGATTGACATTTAGCTCATTAGATGAGATTTTCTTTATACGAAAGTATATATGGGATACATTTGGGCCAAAGGCAACATGGGAGGTGAAATTGAGCGCTTTTTTAAAAGATTTTATTGCAAGTGTCAAGTCTATTCATTCTGGAATTGTTGCAGATGCAAAGAAAGAGTTCAACAGTGCATCTCGAATAGGATTTGGCATTGATGGTGATGGAGCTGATGTTGAGAATGATTTTTGCAAAGTCAGAGGTGTTTTTGACTCGATAGATGAGATTAAAGAATTGAATGATCACGAGGAGCAGCTAATAAAAAGGGCTGAGATTTATTTAGTTTCGGTAAGAAATAACAATTAATATATGTGTGGAATAGTTGCATATTTAGGCAGTAGAACTGCTTATCCAATTTTAATTAAGGGTTTAAAACGACTAGAATATCGTGGTTACGATTCGGCAGGTATTGCTCTGGTCGGATCAGCAATGAATGTTGTTAAATGCAAGGGAAAAGTTTCTGATTTGGAGGCAGCCTCAAAGGGCTTAGATATTTCAGGATCAATTGGTATGGGACATACTCGATGGGCTACCCATGGTGTCCCAAACGATGTAAATTCCCATCCGCATGTGTCAATGAATGGAAAGTTTGTTTTGGTTCATAACGGCATTATTGAAAACTATGCACATTTAAAGAAAGAGCTGCTAACTCGTGGATATACTTTTAAGAGTGAAACTGATACGGAGGTATTGGTTAATTTTATTGAGAGTATATATTTGGAGAAGAAAGTTTCAGCCGAGTTATCGGTTAGATTAGCTTTGTCTAGAGTGATTGGTGCTTATGGTATAGTTGTATATTGTTCCGAAGAGCCAGATGTATTAATTGCCGCGCGCAAAGGGAGCCCTCTGGTTATTGGAGTTGGTGAAAATGAGTATTTTATGGCTTCTGATGCGTCACCAATTATCGAATATACGGATAAGGTAATTTATATGAATGATGAGGAGATAGCTATTATCTCTAAGGCAGGTATTGAACTCAAGAATATTGATAATAGTAGTAAATCTCTAAATATTCAGCAGGTCACTCTTGATATAGAGCAGATTGATAAAAATGGATTTGAGCATTTTATGCTTAAAGAGATTTATGAACAGCCATCCTCGATTACAGATACGTTTAGAGGGCGAATAGCCATGGATCATTCAAAAATGTTTTTGGGTGGAATTGCTGATGTAATGCCTAAGATACTTGCAGCTCGACGTATAATAATTGTTGGGTGTGGAACATCTTGGCATGCAGGTTTGGTTGGTGAGTATTTGTTTGAAGAGTATGCTCGAATTCCGGTTGAGGTGGAGTATGCCTCTGAATTTAGATATAGAAATCCAGTATTATTTCCTGATGACGTTATTATTGCAGTTTCACAAAGTGGCGAAACAGCTGATACTTTGGCCGCAATCAAAGAGGCTAAATTGGTAGGAGCAACCATACTTGGTATTTGCAATGTTGCAGGATCATCAATTCCTCGTGAGACTCACGCAGGAGTATATACGCATGCTGGAATAGAAATAGGTGTAGCATCAACAAAAGCATTTACTTCTCAAGTAACTGTGCTTACGATGATGGCTTTGCTTGTGGGACGTATGAAGAATACAATTTCTCAGGAAGATTATGTTGCTCTTGTTGAGGAGTTAACAACCATACCTGCTAAGATTCAAGAGATTTTAATGAATGATAATTATATAAAATCTATTTCATCGATCTATAAAGATGCTACGAATGCACTATATTTGGGTAGAGGAAATTTGTTCCCAGTGGCTCTAGAAGGTGCTTTAAAATTAAAGGAGATAAGTTATATTCATGCTGAGGGGTATCCTGCAGCTGAGATGAAACATGGGCCAATTGCTCTTATTGATCAAAATATGCCTGTTTTTGTTTTGGCAACTAGGGATAAGTCTTACGAAAAGATTGTAAGTAATATTCAAGAAGTAAAAGCAAGGCACGGACAAGTTATTGCCATTGTCACAAAAGGTGATACTGTAATTAAGAATTTGGCTGATCACGTGATTGAAGTTCCAAATTGCCACGAAGCATTAGCGCCATTATTAACGGTTATCCCGCTACAGATGATCTCTTATCATATCGCAGTAATGCGCGGGTGTAATGTCGATCAGCCCCGAAATTTAGCTAAGTCAGTTACTGTAGAGTAAAGAATTATCAGATAATAAAGAGGCTTGAGTTAAATCAAGCCTCTTGTTTTTCGTTCCCAGTTCCAAGCCGAAAGAAGAGACTCTTCTATCCCAACTTTAGCTTTCCATCCCAATTTTTGAGATGATATTGTTGTGTCGGCCCAAATTTTCTCGATGTCTCCAGCTCTTCGACCTACAATCTTGTAGTTAAGAGGTTCGTGCGTGGCTTTCATGAAACTCTTGATGAGTTGAAGTACTGAAACCCCTTCACCAGTTCCAATATTAAAATATTCGTAGTTCGATTCTTGTTTGTTATTGAGCATGCGTTCAATGGCAACAACATGTGCATCTGCAAGATCCATTACATCAATATAATCTCGTATGGCAGTTCCGTCGGGAGTGTTGTAATCATCACCATAGACCGATAGAACTTCGCGAACACCAACAGCTGTTTGCATTAGATATGGAACTAAGTTATTCGGAATGCCATTTGGTGTTTCACCGATAAGAGCAGAAGGATGAGCTCCAATTGGATTAAAATACCTTAATGCAATGGCTGATATAGATTGAGTGCTTTTGCAGGTATCTCTTAAGATATCTTCGCAGATGGATTTTGTGTTTCCATAAGGTGATTCCGCTGGTTTGCGGGGGGTTGACTCCACCACTGGGAGTTGATCGGGTTGCCCATAAACAGTGCACGATGATGAAAATACGATATTTTTAATACCGTATTTAACCATATTTGAAACTACGTTTAAAAGAGATTCAATATTGTTTTGATAGTATTGAATAGGTTTCTCTACTGATTCTCCTACTGCCTTATGTGCGGCAAAATGAATTATTGCTTTGATATCAGAATTTGATTGAAAAAATTTTTCAGTCTCAACTGAATCAGATAGATCTAAATTGATAGAAAGAGGTTTAGTTTTAGTAATTTCTTCTATATTGGCTATAACTGATGGGTTTGAATTTGCAAAATTATCGACAATTATAGTTTCATATCCAGCTTTTTGTAACTGTACAACTGTATGAGAGCCTATATATCCTGCTCCTCCTGTTACTAGAATTTTCATAACTATTATAATATTTAAAGATCAGCAAATATATAGCTTTATTGTTAAACTCTATTTTTTCACTGGTTGAAATACAAAATAAATATTTTTCAAAAATATCTGATTCGAACGGATAGGAGTGGTAAAAGTTTACTAATTTTGTGGTATGAGTAATTTAGAACAACATATTGCTAGTTTGCTAGTGCAACATAATTGTGTTATCCTGCCTCGTTTTGGCGGGTTAATTGGTAGTTATCAACCTGCTCAGAAGAGTGAGGAGAGTGGTATGATTGCCCCACCTTATAAGGAGATAATATTTAATAGATCCTTATCACATAACGACGGGTTATTAATAAAGAGTTATTCGATAGATTATAATTTGAGTTATGTGGAAGCAGAGCGGCAAGTTGTTGCACTTATTGATTCTTTACAATCGCGAATTGCGAAGGGAGAGAGTGTAGTTTTTGGTGAAATTGGAGTTTTTAGAATGGATGGCGAAGGAAACATCTATTTTAAGCAATCTGACACACTTAATTTGTTAGACAGGTCATTTGGTTTTGAGGCCATACAAATGGTTCCGTTGTCTGTGGGTGCAATGGGCGGTTTTAATAGAACTTCGAAAAGCAAGATATTTGTAAAGTTAGTCTCAAATCGTCGTGTAACCTCAGTAATTGCAGCCTCAATTACCCTATTTCTCTTTTCAACAAATGTTGCAATTAAGGAGCTTGAGAATTATAATTATGGTTCCCTTTTTAGTAAAAGTGGCACTAATGAGGTAGTTGCTCAGTTGAGCACGCAAAATGACAACTCTCTTATTGTAGAGCCGATATCTCCTGCTGTAACTGAGAAGAAAGAAGAACCTAAGGTTGCAGCAGTTGTTTCTGTTGCAGAACGTCAATACCATTTAATTGCCGCTAGTGTGACCTCTAGTGTGGAGGCAGAAGAAGTAGTACAAAGGTTAAGATTAAAAGGAAAGACTAATGCGCAAGTCGTTAAGGCTGATGGAAGGTATCGAATATCCGTAGAACAATTTGAGAGTAAAGACTTAGCCCTAGTTTCGATGAAAAGCTATCGCAAGAATGAACAGTTTAAAAATGTTTGGGTTTATAGAGATAAATAGTTTATGCTTTGATATAAAATAAGAAATGCACCCCAAGAGGTGCATTTCTTATTTTAGGGCATTTAGATTTTCCATTTTCTTCAGAACTTCGCGAATAGATGGGTAGGTGTTCTTTAATATATCTTCAAGATCATCTTTTTCAACCCATTTAGCGATGGCAATATCTTCGGATGTTTGAGGTGTAGGTGTTTCATCTCCCTCATAAAACATTTTGTACCAAAAAGTCTCTTTAATAATCATTTCACCTTTGTGTTGATAGGTATGAAATGTTGAGCATATTGGCGTTTGAATGGCGGGCTCTTCAATTCCACACTCCTCTTCGACCTCTCTAATAGCGGCAGCAGCTAAATGCTCATCTTTTTCAACCTTTCCTTTTGGTAAATCCCAGCATCCCAAGCGGTGAATTAACAGATATTGAGCATCACTGTTCTCTACCAATCCTCCAGCTGCTTGAATGTATTTATAGTGCTTTTTAAATCGTCTTAAAAGCTCGTTTAGCGAATCTTCGAGGCAAATAGAGGCGCTCTGTATTGTGGCGTCGTCATTGAATCTATTGACAAAATTTTTGAACTCCTGTTCCGATGGATTAAGGCATTGGGTTGAGCTATTCAAAAAAAATGTATCTGATGCGGACTCTGTAAGAAAAAGAGTTCGATCGTTAAAAAAAACTTTATAACTTTGTGCCATGAAAAATGTATCTGAAACGGTTGCTAGTCAACTATTACAAATTAAAGCAATAAAATTACAACCTGCAAATCCATTTACATGGGCGTCGGGTTGGATTTCACCAATTTATTGCGATAATCGCAAGACACTTGCGTTTCCTGAAGTTAGAAATTATATTAAGGATAGCTTTGCTCAATTAGTTCGAGAGATGTACCCACAGGCCGATGTTATTGCTGGGGTTGCTACTGGAGCTATAGCCCAAGGAGCATTAGTCGCCGATGTCCTGAATAAACCATTCGTCTATGTTCGCTCGGCACCTAAAGGTCATGGGTTAGAGAACTTAATAGAGGGTGATTTACCAAAGGGGTCTAAAGTAGTTGTTATAGAGGATCTAATCTCAACTGGAGGAAGTAGTTTGAAGGCGGTTGAGGCTATACGTAATCATGGATGTGAGGTGTTAGGCATGTTAGCCATTTTTACCTATAATTTTAAGACTGCACAAGATAATTTTGAGGCTGCTGATGTGAAGTTAACGACCTTAAGTGATTATAACAAACTAATAGAGATGGCTGCTTCAAACGGTGGTGTTTCGAAAGAGGAGATTGCTGCATTAGGGCAGTGGCGTGTTGATCCAGCAAATTGGAAAGGTCTTTAATAATATAAGTTGAGAATCGAATCTGATGGTTAAATTTGAGAGTGGTATTAAGCCAGTTAATGCTTCGGTAGAACGTGTGCATCTTTTTTTGACAGATTTTGCGAACTATGAAGCACTAATTCCTAAAGAGAAGATTACCAATTGGAAATGTGATGTGCAAACATGTAGTTTTACAATTTCGGGCATTGGAGAAGTAGGGTTGAAAATTGCTGAAACTTCGCCTAATAGTTTTATTAAGTATATATCAAATGGTCGTGTGCCGTTTAATTTTTATCTAACAGCTTTTCAGGAACCTGTTTCAGAAAGTAATTCAACATTAAAGTTAGTTGTAGATGCCGATTTGAATCCAATGATGAAGATGATTGCTTCACCCCATTTGGAGAAATTTATCGATATATTGGCCGAATCTTTTGCAAATTATCCATATTGAGTTTACTCTGAACTTTTGGCATTTATGGGTGTTTAATAGTAAAAGATACCATTTATGCGTGATATTGAAACAAGAGAGGATTTAGAATTTTTGATATTAGAGTTTTATAAAAAGGTGAGAGCGGATGAGCTTCTAGGCGTTTTTTTTAACTCTACCTTTACAACAGAAGAGGCTTGGAATCATCATTACCCCATATTGATTGATTTTTGGGAGCAGAATTTATTTGATAAGCAGATTTTTCAGGGTAATCCAACAATGGCGCATCATGGTGTTGATAAACGCTTTAGTTTTGCTATTGGGAAGGAGCACTTTGATAGATGGGTTGAACTGTGGATTGAAAATATAGATACCCATTTTTCGGGGGTAAAGGTTGAACTCTCCAAGACAAAATTAAGTAGATTACGGGTTGGAATGTACGAGAAGGTGCTTAAAACGCGCGCTCAATTAGGGAAGCAAGATCTGCCATCTTATTCTATTTTAGGCGCAACCAATAAAGATCGGAAGATAAAGTAACTTAACCTATAAATTTACTAATTGCCTTTTTTAATTCGCATAAATTTATGGGTTTTGGAAGGTAATCGTCAAAAACAATTCCATTAAGTTTACTCTTTTCGTCGTCTGAAAGTTTGTCTGTTTGACCAATAATAAACAGATCAGGTCGGAATGTTTTGATTTGCTGAGCAGAGGTGCAACCATCGAGATCGGGCATTTCAATATTCATAATAACCAAATCGATTGAAGATTGATTGCGACATTTATCAATGGCCTCAATACCATTTTTTACATGAATAATTTTAGGAAGATAGGAGCTAAGAGAACTGACTAATTGTGAATAGTGTTGCATATTATTCTCGGCAATTAAGATCGTTTTATTTGCAAGATTTATCTCTTTGTTTTTTAACGAATCGTAATTATTTTCACTAGTATAATTGATAGGGATAGAGAACCTTATGGTGGTTCCAAGATTGACAGTTGATTTTAAGCCAATTTTTCCGCCCATAAGCTCAATGTAAGCCTTTGCTATAGATAATCCAATTCCAGGACCTCCAAATGTTCTGATGGCGCCTCCTTCAGCTTGTCTGAACGGTTCAAAAACTTTTGTTTGCATCTCTTTTGAAATACCAATTCCTGTGTCGGAGACCGAAAATTCGATAAAATCGGGATTTGGTTGAGTGCATTCAACAGATACCTCACCTTTGTAGGTGAATTTTAGTGCATTATCTATTAGATGAGAGAGAGTTCGCTTAAGTTTATAGGTGTCCGTGTGAAGAACTAATAAATTGTCGATTTTAGAGGATATGCTAAATTTAATATCTTTATTGTCGGCAATTTGTTTGAATGCTTTACTTTTTTCCTCAAGAACATCTTTTAGAGCCATTTTGTCAATCACGAGTTTTAGTTGGTTTGATTGAACGTGCGAAATATCTATGATATTTGTAATAATGTCGAGTAGCTTATTGCATGAATCTTCAATAATTCCACGGTACATTTCACGTTTTTCTTGGCTATCGCGTTCTTGGATTAGGAAGTTTGAGAACCCTAATATTGCGTTCATTGGAGTTCTTAACTCGTGTGAAATATTGTTTAGGAAGGCCGTTTTAAGATTATCTCCCTCTTCGGCTTTCTCCTTTGCAGCAACAAGTTCAATTTCGACTCTTTTGCGCTCAGAGATATCTCTTACCGTTGAGATAAGCCCCACTTCATAACCGTCTGTCCCCGTTAACGGAGAGATGGTGAATGATACCCAGCAATTCTTTTTAGAGTTGCTTACTACAAATGGAAAATCGAGTTCAATAAGTGGTTGATCTCCTTGAAGAACAATTTTTAGAAGCTCCGGAATTCCTAGATCTATTAGGAATGGAAAGAAGGTTTCTAATTGTTGACCTTTAATGTCGGAAGCTTTAATCTCTGTGAGGTTTTCGAGGAATGGATTCCAAGATTGAATTTCAAGGTTATTATTAAATACGATGATACCTTCATTAACATTTTCGATAATCTGGCTGTTTCGGAGATTTGATTCGGCAAGCTCCTTTTCTGTGTCGAGAAGCTTGCGTTCAATAGATAGCTCTTTACCTATTTTTGACAGGATTAATCCTATCATCTCTAAATAGTTAAAATCTTTGATGATATAGTCTCTTGCTCCTAATTTCATCATTTCCACAGCAATTTTCTCATCTCCTTGACCTGTAGCGACAATGAAAGGAGGAATATTTTTGCCGCTATTAAAAAGGTCAATAATAAACTCATAGCCGTTCATGTCTGGAAGACTATAATCAAGAAGTATTAAAAATGGTGTGTTTTCATTAAGCCAATTGAGCGCTTTTTGAGCATCGGTAACCCCTTTGGAGGAGTATCCCAGTTCTTGAATTCGCTCTGTTAGCAGCTCAAGAATTCCTGGATCGTCTTCGATAATTAGAATTGTATTATTTAAGGTATCCATGATTCAGGTGTTTTAAACTTTCACTATTTGTATAAGAAGTCCAATGCGCCTTAATGTTTCGGCGAATTTCATAAAATCGATAGGTTTGGTGATGTATAAGTTACATCCATATTGGTAGCAAGCTTCCACCTCTTTAGGGTCGTCGGTTGTTGTGAGCATTATGACAGGGATGGTTTTAAGCAGATCATGGGCTTTTATTTTTTTCAAAACCTCAACGCCATCCATCTTGGGCATATTAATATCTAATAGAAGAAGAAAGTTGTTGTCTGCAAACGTCTGGTTATTAAGAAAGTTCCAAACATCAAGTCCATTTGAAAATCTGGTTATCTCATTACTGACCCCCACATCCCTAAGTCCCTCTAGAATTAAGTCGGCATGCCCATCGTCATCTTCGGCAATTAATATGGTAAGATCTTTATATTTTGTTGTCATATAATAAATATAGTTAATTATTCTGAAAAAATAGTCTTTGGAAGTTCAATAAAAAAAGTAGATCCCTTTCCAACGGTTGATTCTACCCAAGCTTTGCCTTTATGCTTATCAACAATTCGTTTTACGAGACTTAGTCCAAGGCCTTCGCCAACAAGTTGATTATCAACTCTAAAGAATACATCCCAAATCTTGGTTAGGTGTCTTGGTTCAATTCCGATTCCATTATCAGAGATTGCATAAATAACTTTATTATATTTTGTTTTAGCAGTGATGGTAATTTCGAGATTTCGAGATTCGTCTCTATATTTTATGGCATTGGTTAAAATATTCGAGAATAGTTGATTTAAAAGATGATAATCTCCAAAGCAATTTGGCAACTCATCTACTAAAACTTTAGCTCCAATTTCGGTTAGTTGAAAGTTTAGAGAGGCGATAATGGTATCGATTATTTGTTTCATCGAAACCTCGTTAATGGTCATTTTTAGTCGTCCTGCTCTCGAAATTTGAAGCAGTCCGTTTATCAAGGAGTCCATCTTTGTAATATTGGTAAGGATGTATTCTAGAGATTTTGGTATAGACTCATCGGTGATTTTTGAAATTTCGTCTCTTTTGGCCGTATCTAACTCACATAAAGCAGCAATCTCTTTTATGGCCGAGGTTTGTTTTTGTAACCTGAGGCTAAATCCTTGTATGTTAACTAAAGGAGTTCTTAAGTCGTGAGAAGTGATGTATAGATAATTCTCAAGCTCTTTGTTTTTTTCAATAATGGTTTCTTGAACCAATTTAAGTGAGGTGATGTCTGTTGATATGGTTGCAAAACTATTTTTGTGTGGAGAGACAGCCGAAACCATAAAGTGTCTGTCGAGCTTTGGATCATAGATTTGATAATCAAATGGTTCTCCAGTGATGGCAACATTTACTAGATCTTTGAAGTATGGTAAGTTGCTATTTTGGAATATCTCCGATCCTTTTCGATTAATAACATCTTCTCTAGAGATTCCCATAATATCAGTAAATGCTTTATTGCAATCTCTTATTTGATAATCTATGGGCTCATTATTCGCATCAAATAGTAGCTCGTTAAGAAGAACCATTTCAGTCATTGAGCTAAAAAGTGTGCGTAGTTTTCTCTCACTTTCATTGAGTGCTTCGGTAGCTTTTTGGCTAACCATTTCAGCCGAGATTCGGTCCACAAAGATGTTGAAGAAGGAGGTTAAGTTGTCTGTTTCTACAATGGGTTTTGTGTTTAATCCAACCAAAATTCCAATGACATGATCGCTTTTGTCTTTAATAGGAATGCCAACATACCCTTCAATGTCCATTATTTTAAGAAGGTCATCTTTAGGGAACTTCTCTTGCACGCTCTCGAGGAAGTGACAAATGTTGCTATCTGAGACAATTGCGCAAGGGGTGTTGCTCAAATTGTACTGCATAGCTCCCATTGGCGCTCCTAGGGCGCATCCTCCCAGCACATTTACTTCATTGGTTTTGTGTATTATTTGTCCAACAAAGACATAATCGAGATTTAGAAGAGAGGAGATGTGGCTACAAACAGCCTCGTAGAAAGGTTTTCCTGAGAGAGATGCATAATTTGTAGCTAAACTCTTTAATGCAATTTCAGCTTTTTTCCGTTGTGTAATATTTGTGATGATACCATTGTAAATAACCTCCTCTTTTTCAATTTTAGGATGCGATACAATTTGTATCCAAACAGTTCCGTTAGTTGTAACGATGCGGCCTTCAAAATTCAATTCGCTCCTTTCTAAAATAGTTTTCTCGCTCGATTTTATATAGGCTTCTTTGTCGTCGGGATGTAATAATTGAGTAAAAACTTCGTCAAAATTAAAGATGTCGATTTTAATACCAATGACCTCTTCAATTTTTGGACTTATATAGTAATATCCCTTTGTTTTATCGTCACGTACGAAGAGTTGGAAAATAATTCCTGGAACATTGGCGGCCATCTCCATAAAACGTGACTCACTTTCTCGAATAATCTCTTCGGCCAATTTCCTGTCTGTAATATCTTCAATAACACCATCGTAGGCGATTAGGTTTTGTTCTGAGTCGTATTTGAAGATGATAGAATTACTAATCCAACGAATTTGTCCGTTTTTGCATTTTATTCGATGTTCAAAAGGAGATATTAATTTGCCTTGTATGGCTTTAAGCGTTTTTTCAATTACGTTATCTCTATCCTGTTCTACAACCATTTCAAACCAAAGATTTGGATTTGAAACAAACTCTTCAGGAGTATAACCAGTGATGGCAAGGCATGCTTCATTGTGCTTTGTTTCAATGGGTTTCCCATTTTGAATTGTCACGGTATAAACATAATCAGTTACCCCAGCTAGAATACGCTTGTATCTATCTTCGCTTTCAATGAGTCTATTTTCGGCATTTTTACGCTCGGTAATATTCGTGATGATGCCATTGTACCTTGTTTCATCTTCAAAGAGAGATGGTCGAGAGTTTACTTCAACCCATTGCACTCCTCTAGGGGTTAGAACACGACCTTCAAAATGAAATGTTGCCTGACGAAGGTAAGCGTCGCTCATCTCAAACACAAATCGTTCTCTATCATCAGGATGAATAATTTGTTCAAGATTCATCTCGGTCCAATGACTTACATTGTTTTGTAGAGCGAGAATCTCTTCTGCTTTTGGGCTGATATAATGAAATCCACGAACACCGCTATGTGTAATGTAATATTGATAGATAATGCCCGGAGAGTTCATGACCATGTCGGAGAACATGTCGTTACTATCTTTCAGGCGTTTTTCAGCTTCAACGCGGGCTGTGATATCTCTTAGTGAGGAGTGTATTTCGCATCGATTATTTGAATTAGGGATCTCAACAATTTTATTGAAGACTTCAAACCAGCGATAGATCTCATTTTGACTCTCTAATCGAATATTAAAGGATGATGATTCTTGAGCCGTTTTTGGCCAGAATGCATGTTTCGAATCGCTTGGATGAATTAATTCATAAATTGATTTTCCGATCAGATCATCAGGTTGGTATCCCAAAAGCGTTTTGCATGCTGGGGAGACATATAAAAGAGTGTTATCTAAAGATTGTCTAAGAATGATGTCGGAGGAGTTTTCGGCTAAGAGGCGGAACATGATCTCACTTTTTAGAAGCTCCTCTTTTGCGAAAAATTCAAGCGAGCTGTAGTGAAATATCGCACGAGAAACAATAATACCACTCAGTAAAATAAGAAGAAACGAGAGTACGATTAATGGATTTTGAAGTGGATTAAAGTCTTGAAATAGCGCAATGTCGAGGCCAACAAAAATGAGCCAAATTGTAATGGCAACGATGTTCGTATAGAG
>RRZT010286323.1_pt1 | contig 29471 bp, 23 predicted proteins | sample 2165551 | NCBI WGS metagenome assembly RRZT01 (sample SAMN10456910, study PRJNA506462) | wastewater metagenome | biome: wastewater; feature: sludge; material: wastewater sludge; isolation source: wastewater sludge with Escherichia coli K12::gfp cells carrying plasmid... | place: USA: Moscow, Idaho...
GCCACCATCGCCCAGCTCTCGCTACCCGACATGCGCCTCCCCATCGGTTACGCCCTCGCCTACCCCGATCGCATCGCCACGCCTTTCGGTCGCATCGACTGGGCCGAGCTCGGGCGCCTGGACTTCGAGCCGCCCGACCTCAAGGCCTTCCCGTGCCTCGGCCTCGCCTACGAAGCGGGACGGGCAGGGGAGACAGCTCCGGCCTGGCTGAACGCCGCCAACGAGGTCGCGGTGGCCGCGTTCCTCGATGGCCTCATCTCCTGGGTGGCGATCGCCGACGTTCTCAAAGCGACCCTCGACCGGCATGATGGAACCAGAGCCACCTCGGTCGACGTTGTGATCGACGTGGACCACCGGGCCCGCGAGGTCGCCCGGGACGTGATCGAGAGGACGTACCGCGCATGAGCGCCACGGACACCAACCAGGGTGACGGGTCTTCGGCCCCGGACGGGCCCTTCGTTCCCGCCCACGACGGCGCACCGCTCGCGGAGGCCCCGGCCGAGGAGGAGACCGAGGCCGTCGAGGCCGTCGGCCTCCCGGCCGACGATGTGGTCCAGTCGAGCCCTCTGCGCATCCTCGCCGTGTTCGCGGCGCTGGCGGCGATCTGGGTCCTGGCCAGCCCGGTGTGGGTGTTCGTCATCCTCGCCATCGTCCTCATGCTCTTCCTGCACGAGCTCGGCCACTACCTCACCGCCCGGCGGGCCGGCATGCTCGTCACCGAGTTCTTCATCGGGTTCGGCCCCCGCATCTGGTCGTTCCGTCGCGGCGAGGTGGAGTACGGCCTCAAGGCCATCCCCGCCGGCGCCTACGTGCGCATCGTGGGCATGAGCAACCTCGACGAGGTCGACCCCGCCGACGAGGCCCGCACCTACCGCCAGCAGCCCTTCTGGCAGCGCTTCTCGGTGGCGGTGGCGGGTTCGACCATGCACTTCCTGCTCGCCTTCGTCCTGCTCTTCACGCTGTTCGTGGGCTTCGGCGAGCCCGACCGATCGGCGTGGACCATCGACCGGATCACCCCCTCGGAGGGCCTCCAACAGAACGGTGAGCCCGTCCCCAGCCCGGCCGTGGAAGCCGGCCTGCGCTCCGGTGACCGCATCGTCGCGGTCGACGACGTGGTCATCGACGAGTTCACCGATCTCAAGGAGGCCATCGAGACGCGTCCCGGCGACACCGTGACCCTCACCGTCGAGCGCGACGGGGAGACGTTCGAGGCCACGACCACCCTGCTCACCCAGGGCCCCGACGGCGCCGAGGAGGGCTTCCTCGGGGTGTCGGGCGATGTCCCCCTCCGTCGCCTTGGCCCGCTCGCCGCGGTGCAGCGCTCCGGCAGCACCTTCGGCACGGTCGTCGCCGGATCCCTCGGCAGCATCCCCAAGGGGGTGTCCAACCTCTTCCAGGCGGCGGCCGACTCGACCAGCACGGATGACCAGAGCACCCAGGTCACGGACTCAGACCCGTCGTCCGACCCCAACCAGAACCGGATCGTGTCGATCTACGGTGCGGCCCGCCTCGGCGAGCAGGCCGTGCGCCTCGGCATGGCCACCGTCCTCATCCTGTTCGCCATGATCAACATCTTCATCGGCATCTTCAACCTGTTGCCGCTGCTGCCCCTCGACGGCGGCCACGTGGCCATCGCCGTCTACGAGAAGGTCCGGGAGTGGCGCCTCGGCAACCGTCGGCGCTACTTCGCCGACGTGGGCAAGCTCCTCCCGCTCACCTACGCGGTCGTCATGGTGATGGTCGGCATCGGGGTCCTGACGCTCTACATGGACGTCATCAACCCCATCGACCTGCCCAACTAGCCACGCTGGCCCTCTGCTGATGCCCGAGCCCGAGGCCCAGAGCCGCTATCCCCGCAGGGTCACCCGCCAGATCACGCTGCCGCACCCCTCGCGGCCCGTGGCCGTCGGTGGCGACGCCCCCATCACCGTGCAGTCGATGACGATCACCAAGACGGCCGACGTCGAAGGCACGCTGCAGCAGATCTACGCCCTGGCCGGCGCCGGCGCCGACATCGTCCGGTGTACCTGCAACGAGCTGGAAGCGGCCGAAGGGCTGGCCCAGATCGTGCCCCGCTCGCCGGTGCCGATCGTCGCCGACATCCACCACCAGTACAAGATGGCCCTGGCTGCGCTCGAGGCCGGCGTGCACTGCCTGCGCCTGAACCCCGGCAACATCCGCAAGCCCGAGCACATCAAGCTGGTCGCGCAGGAGTGCAAGGACCGCGGTATCCCCATCCGCATCGGGGTCAACGGCGGCTCGCTGCATCCCGACCTGTACAAGAAGTACGGCGACCGCATCGTGCCTGAGGCGCTGGTCGAGTCGGCCCAGATGGAACTGGCCTACTTCGACGAGATCGGCTTCGACGACGTGAAGATCTCCGTGAAGGCGTCGAACGTGCCCCTGATGATCGAGGCGTACCGCCAGCTCTCCGAGGTCACGGACCACCCGCTGCACCTCGGGGTCACCGAGGCCGGCCCACCGCCGGCGGGGCTGATCAAGGCGACGGCGGGTCTGGCCACCCTGCTCTCCGAGGGCATCGGCGACACCATCCGCTACTCGCTCACCGCCGACCCGGTGGAAGAGGCCCGGGCCGGCCGTCAGCTGCTCGAGGCCATGGGTCTGCGCGAGCGCACCGGCCTCGACCTCATCGCGTGTCCCTCGTGCGGCCGGGCCGAGGTCGACGTCATCGCGGTGGCGAAGGCCGCCCAGGACGCCTTCGCCGACCGCAACTGGCCCATCCAAGTGGCCGTGATGGGTTGCGTGGTGAACGGTCCGGGCGAGGCCCGCGAGGCCGACCTCGGCATCGCCGCCGGCCGTAAGCGTGGACACCTGTTCGTGAAGGGCAAGGTCGTCAGGGTCGTGCCCGAGGACGAGATGGTCGACGCCCTGCTCGAATGGGCCGAGAAGATCGTCACCGACGGCGTCGAAGCGGCACTGGACGACGCCGACGAGGGCGCCGCCGCCGAAGCCGAGAAGGACCGCCTCTCCCTCCTCGACGAGCAGGGCACCGACGCCAACCAATCCGAGCAGAAGATCGAGCGCATCGAGCGCCTCCGCAAGCCCGACCCCGACGACCCCGCCCTCGACGAGTAGCTCCCGGCGCCGGTCACACGTCGATCACGGCGAGGTGGGGGTCCAGGGTCACAAGGTCGGCGCGGTCCGAGGTGACATCAGGAACTCGGCCCTCCATCGGCTGCTACGCCAGGCCGGGGAAAAGGCCGCGGAGGCCGGTGGCGAGGACGCCGAAGGCGATGGCGACGAGGACGATGCCGAAGAGGCGGGTGAGGACCTCCATGCCGGTGACGCCGAGCCAGCGCGCCACGGGGACGGCGAACACGTAGACGACGCCGGTCAGGATGGCCATGCCGACGCAGATGGCCGACAGGGCGACTTGGTCGGGCGTGTTCGCGTTCGTGCTGGACACGGCGACGATGAAGGCGATGGCGCCGCCGCCCACGTTGAGCGGGATGGCGATGGGCACCACCGCCATCGTCTTCCAGTGCTGCTCGGGGTCGGCGTCGGCAGCGGGGCCGGGCAGGCCGTGGCCGGAGACCATCTGCATGCCCGTCACCAAGAGGATCAGCCCGCCGGCGGACTGCAGCATCGGCACGGTCACGCCCAGGAGGCTGAGCAGCCGCTCGCCCACGAACACGACGATCACCATGGCCAGGGCCATCGCCAGCGCCGCCCGCAGTGCCACCCGTCGCTGGATGGGAAGGGCAAGGCCCTTGGTGTACGACAGGAACGCACCGACGGTCGTCGGCGGGCTCTGGATCGCGAACAGGCCGGTGGCGAACAGCAGCAGGTCGTGACCGGTCACAGGCGCTCCGGGCTACCACGTCGTCGGTTCCGGCGCCTGATCTACTGCCTTGGGCCAGTCGATCGGGCGCCAGAACGGGGCCTTGGGGACCGTGCGGGGCGACGGGCATCGGGGGACCGCGGCGCCGCCCGTAAGATCGGCGGATGGCCAAGCCTCCCGTCCTGACGCCCCAGGCCGACGACTTCCCCCGCTGGTATCAGGACGTCATCGCCAAAGCCGAGCTGGCCGACAACGGGCCGGTGCGCGGCACCATGGTCATCCGGCCCTACGGCTACGCGCTCTGGGAGCGGATGCAGGCCGAGGTCGACCGCCGCATCAAGGAGGCGGGCGCCCAGAACGCCTACTTCCCGCTGTTCATCCCCATGGAGTACTTCCAGCGCGAGGCCGAGCACGTCGAGGGCTTCAGCCCCGAGCTCGCCGTGGTGACCATCGGCGGCGGCAAGGAGCTCGAGGAGCCCATCGCCATCCGCCCCACCAGCGAGACGGTCATCAACAGCTTCTTCGCCAAGTGGATCCAGAGCTACCGCGACCTGCCGCTGCTGCTCAACAACTGGTCCAACGTCGTGCGCTGGGAGATGCGGCCCCGTCTGTTCCTGCGCACCACCGAGTTCCTCTGGCAGGAGGGCCACACCTGCCATGCCAGCTACGAGGATGCCCGGGACTACGCCCGGCGCATCCTCCACGACGTGTACGCCGATGTGATGGTGAACGTGCTGGCCGTGCCGTTGTTCCTGGGGCCCAAGACGGCCAACGAGCGCTTCGCCGGTGCCATCAACACCTGGGCCTGCGAAGCCATGATGCGCGACGGCAAAGCCCTACAGATGGGCACCAGCCACGAGCTCGGCCAGAACTTCGCGAAGGCCTTCGACGTCACCTATCTGGACCAGACCGGCGCCCAGCAGCACGTGTGGCAGACGTCGTGGGGCGTCTCCACCCGCATGGTGGGCGGGCTGATCATGACCCACGGCGACGACAGGGGGCTCAAGGTCCCGCCGGCGCTGGCCCCCATCCAGGCCGTGGTGCTGGCGGTCCGCGACGAGGCCGAGGTGCTGGAGAAGACGGCCGCGATCGCCGCCGAGCTCCGGGAGCACGGAGTGCGCGTGGAGCTGGACCAGCGCGTCGACGTGTCGTTCGGCCGCCGGGCCACCGACTGGGAGATCAAGGGCGTGCCCATCCGCATCGAAGTGGGCCCCCGCGACCTCGCCGAGGGCAACGTGACCCTCGTCCAGCGCCAGGACGGTGAGAAGACGGCCATCCACCTCGCCGGCGTGGCCACTGCGGTCAAGGCCGCGCTCGACAGCGCCCAGGCCAACCTGTTGCGCGAGGCCACCGAGTTCCGGGACGCGAACACCGCCGACGTCACGAGCGTGGAGGAGGCACTGGAGGCGGCCGCCACCGGTTTCGCCCGCATCTCCTGGGCCACCCTGGGCGAGGAGGGTGAGGCCCGCCTGGCCCAGAACGCCGTCACGGTGCGCTGCCTCCAGCGGGCCGACGGCTCGTGCCCCGAGGGCGACGACGAGCCCGACCTCGTCGCCATCGTGGGCCGCTCGTACTGACCGTCCGGGCGAACGAGGCGGGTGCTGGCGGGGCGGGCCCCGCTATACTTTGCCCGTCTTTCGTTCGAGTTGGTCCGTAAAGGCGTGGGCTCGGCCCACGCCTTTGGTTTCTCTCCAGGGAGGTGTGCACGCTCATGAGCTCCATCGATCGCCTGCGCGCGCTCGTCCTGCCGCTGGTCGAGGAACGGGGCCTCGAGCTCTACGACATCGAGCAGTCGGGCTCCACGCTGCAGATCCTCGTCTCCCGCCCTGGTGGCGTGAACGTGGACGCACTGACCGATCTCAGCCGGGCGGTGTCGCGCACCCTCGACGAGCACGACCCGATCCCCGCAAAGTACCTGCTCGAGGTCTCCAGCCCGGGCCTCGAGCGACCGTTGCGGCGCCCTGAGCACTACCAGGGCGCCGTGGGCAGCGACGTCACCGTCAAGACCGTCGCCGGCACCGAGGGCGACCGCCGCGTGCGCGGCGTGGTCCTCGAAGCCGACGACGACAGCGTCCTGCTCGCCCTCTCCGGGGGCGACGAGCGCCGCATCGACTACCGCGACATCGAACGGGCCCGCACCGTCTTCGAGTGGGAAGCCACCTCGAAGGCCGCTGCCAAAGCCCGCCCGAAGCACGACCACAACGACCGCCATGCCGTCACCGCGACGCCGACCGACAGGAGCGGGAAATGAGTGAAGCCAACCCCGAGATGATGGACGCCCTCCAGGCGTTGGCGATCGACAAGGGCATCTCCGTGGAGGTGCTGTTCGGTGCGCTCGCCGACGCCCTGGAGTCCGCCTACAAGCGGATGCCCGACGCCCACGAGTACGCCTGGGTCACGATCGACCCCGACACCTTCGAGATCAGCGTGTTCGCCCAGGACCTCGACGAGGAGGGCGACCCCATCGGCGACGAGTTCGACGTCACGCCCGACGACTTCGGCCGCATCGCCGCCCAGACCGCCAAGCAGGTGATGCTCCAGCGCATCCGCGAGGCCGAGCGCGAGATGAAGTACGAGGAGTACGCCGGCCGCGAGGGGGACATCGTCACCGGCATCATCCAGCAGAGCGACTCGCGCTACACCCTGCTCGACCTCGGTCGGGTGGAGGCGCTGCTGCCGCAGGCCGAGCAGGTGCCCTACGAGCGCCCCGAGGCCAACACCCGGGTCAAGGCCTACATCGTCGAGGTGCGCAAGACCGCGAAGGGCCCCCAGATCGTGGTGAGCCGCACCCACCCGGGCCTCATCAAGCGCCTGTTCGAGCTCGAGGTGCCCGAGATCGCCGACGGCGTGGTCGAGATCAAGGCGTGTGCTCGCGAGCCCGGGCACCGCACCAAGATCGCGGTCTGGTCCAACGACCCCAACGTCGACCCCGTCGGCGCCTGCGTGGGGGCCCGTGGTGCCCGCGTGCGCATGGTGGTCAACGAGCTGCGGGGCGAGAAGATCGACATCGTGCCCTTCTCGGAGGAGCCCGCCGACCTGGTCATGAAGGCGCTTTCGCCGGCCAAGGTCAAAGAGGTGCGCCTCGATGACCAGACCGGCACCGCCGAGGTCATCGTGCCCGACTACCAGCTGTCGCTGGCCATCGGCAAGGAGGGCCAGAACGCCCGCCTCGCCGCCCGCCTGACCGGTTGGCGCGTCGACATCAAGAGCGAGACCCAACTGGCCGAGGAGGAGGCCTACGCCTCCGAGGAGTGGGCCGAGGGCGAGTGGATCACCGACCCCGAGACCGGTGAGCAGATGTGGCAGCCCGCCGAGGGCGGCCCCGCCCTGTCCGCAGAGGCCTGGGAGGCCGGTGACCCCGACGCCGACGACGCCGCTGAGGGTGGCGACGACGCCGAGGGCGACTCGTCGGCCGAGGTCGCCGAGGAGGCGCTCGCCGAGCGCACCGACGCCGAGGCCGAGGATGCCGACGCCGCCTCCGAGCCCGATGACGGCGAGGTCTCCGAGGACGACGTCGCGGAGGCCCCTGCCGCCGGGGCCGATGCACCGACCCCTGCCGCAGCCCACGAAGCCGACGAGGCGACCGCCGCCGACGAGCCGGAGGCCTGATCCTGGCTACCGCGACGATGGTGTCACCACCCGCGCCCGTGCGGACCTGCATCGGCTGTCGACGGCGTGCGTCGCCCGTCGAGCTGGTGCGGGTGGTGCGCTCGTTCGACGGAACCCTCGCCGTGGGCCGTACACTGGCGGGACGGGGCGCCTGGCTGTGCGCCGGTTCCGCGGGTTGCCTCGAGCAGGCCCGGAGTCGGGGAGCGTTCGGGCGTGCCCTCCGGGGCCCGGTCGACGAGGCCGCCCTCGACACCCTGACCGCCGAGCTGTCGCCCGGCGTCGCCGCAACGCTTTCGTGCCGCCGGGAACGGCCGCGCGAGGATTGATCGAACCGACCGAGAGGCTGAGAGAACCCCAGTGGCGTCAAGTATCCGCGTGTACGAGCTGGCACGAGAGCTCGGGCTCACCAACAAGGAGACGCTCGATCTCTGCGACGCGCTCGGGATTGGGGTCAAGAGCCACTCGTCGAGCGTGGTCGAGGCCCAGGCCGACCGCGTGCGCCGCAAGGCCGAGCGCGAGGGCCTGACCCGTGAGGTCCAGCCCGAAGAGCCCGAGGCCGAGAAGCCGGTCTCGAAGACCGCCAAGGCGAAGGCTGCCACCAAGACGACCAAGCGGCCGGCCGCCGCCAAGAAGGCCGCGACCCCCACTGAGGCCCCCACGCCCGTCGATGAGGCGCCGGCCGAGGCGCCGGAGCCGAAGAAGGCCGCGGCCAAGAAGGCCGCGGCGCCCGCGACGAAGGCCGAGCCCAAGGTCGAAGCACCTGAAGCCGCCGCCGAGGCCGAGGCCCCCGCGCTCGCTGCCGAGCCCGAGCCCGAGCCCCCGGCTCCGGCCGCTCCGACCGAGCCCGCTGCGCCCCGTCGCGTCGTACGCTCGAGCGGCAGCGAGCACCCGCCCCGCCGCGAGGACGATCCGGGCCTCGCCGCTGCCGCGCGCCCTGCGTCGGCCCCCGCCCCGCCCGCTCCCGCCCCGCCCCCGGTGAGCGCTCCCGCCGCGCCGGCGGCGGCCCCCACGCCGGCGGAGGCTGAGGCTCCTGCCGCCGCCGCGTCGACCGCTCCGGCCGCCGGAGACACCAAGGCCGCCCCCCGACCAGTGTCCCCCAGCGGCAAGCCCATCCCGCCGCCGCCCGGCCCCATCTCGCGTTCGGGCAAGCCCATCCCGCCGCCCCCGGGCCAAGGTGGTCGAGGTCCGGGCGCCCCGCGTCCGACCGGCGGTCCCCGTCCCGCAGGAGGCGTGGGCCGTCCGCGGCCTCCCATGGGTGGACCCCGTCAATCGGTGCCCGGAGCGGGTCCTGCCCCGGGACGTCCCGGTGGTCCCGGCGGTGGCCCAGGCGGTGGTCCCGGCGGTGGTCGCGGTGGACCGCAGCAGCGACCCCCCCGTCGGCGGAAGGGCCGTCGTCGTCGCAGCCGTGAAGAGCTGCAGCCGATCGACATGCCGGTGTACACCCCGACCGATGCAGCGGTTCCCGAGGGCACCATCGTGATCGAGCGGGCGACAACGCCCATCGAGCTCGGGCCCAAGCTGAACCGCACGGCGGCGGACGTCGTGCGCTTCCTCATGCAGCAGGGCGAGATGGTGACTGCGACGCAGTCGCTCTCGGACGAGATGATCGAGCTGTTCGCGGCCGAGATCGGCGCTGAGATCCGTCTCGTCGACCCGGGCGAAGAGCAGGAGGTCGAGCTCCAGAAGCTCCTCATGCTGCCCGAGGACGAAGGCGAGGAGGATGACCCCGATGCCGTCGTGCGCCCGCCGGTGATCACCGTCATGGGCCACGTCGACCACGGCAAGACCAAGCTGCTGGACCGCATCCGATCGGCCAACGTGGTCGAAGGCGAAGCCGGCGGTATCACCCAGCACATCGGTGCCTACCAGGTGGCCCACGAAGGCCGTCCGCTCACCTTCATCGACACCCCGGGCCACGAGGCCTTCACTGCCATGCGCTCGCGGGGCGCCGACGCCACCGACATCGTGGTGCTGGTCGTCGCCGCCGACGACGGGGTGATGCCCCAGACCCTCGAGGCCTTGGACCACGCCCGTGCCGCGGACGTGCCGATCGTGGTGGCCCTCAACAAGATCGACCGCGAGAACGCCGATCCAACCCGCGTCATGACCCAGCTCAGCGAGCGCGGCCTCACTCCGGAGGAGTGGAGCGGCGACACCGTCATGGTGCCGGTCTCCGCCCTCACGGGCGAAGGCGTCGACGACCTCATCGAGAACCTCCTCGTGGTGGCCGAGGTCGAGGACCTTCGGGCCAACCCCGAGGGTCGCGCCCAGGGCGTCGTGCTCGAGGCCAACCTCGACACCGGCCGTGGTCCCGTGGCGACGGTGCTCGTCCAGCGTGGCACCCTGAAGGTGGGCGACCCGCTGGTCGCCGGCGCCACCTGGGGTCGCGTACGGGCCCTCATCGACGACACCGGCAGGCAGGTGAAAGAGGCCGGTCCGTCGGCGCCGGTCCAGGTGCTCGGCCTGTCCGACGTCGCGGCCGCAGGTGACGATTTCGTGGTTGCCCCCGACGAGAAGACGGCGCGCAACGTCGCCGACACCCGAGAGCACTGGCACCGCCTGGCCAACATCGGACGTGAGGCCCACGCCATGAGCGGCGGCGCCAAGCTCGAGGACATCTTCGAGCAGATTCAAGCCGGTGAGCCCGCCACGCTGAACCTCATCGTCAAGGCCGACGTGAACGGCTCGCTCGAAGCCCTCACCGGCAGCCTGAAGAAGCTCGAGCGCGACGAGGTCAAGCTCTCGTTCGTGCTGCGCGGCGTCGGTGGCATCACCATCTCCGACGTCGAGCTGGCCGCGGCGTCCGACGCCACCATCATCGGCTTCAACGTGCGACCGGACCGCAAGGGACGGGAACTGGCCGAGCACGAGGGCGTCGAGATCCGGACCTACGAGGTCATCTACCAGGTCCTCGAGGACATCGAGAACGCCATGGTGGGCATGCTCGAGCCCGAGTACGAGGAGGTGGTCACCGGCGACGCCGAGGTCCGCGAGATCTTCCGGGTCCCGCGCATCGGCGCCATCGCCGGCTGCTTCGTGCAGAACGGCACCATCACCCGTGGCTCCAAGGTCCGCTTCCTGCGGGAGGGCACCATCATCTGGAAGGGCTCGATCACCTCGCTGCGTCGCTTCAAGGACGACGTCCGTGAGGTGGCCTCGGGCTTCGAGTGCGGCATCGGGCTCTCCGACTTCCAGGACCTCAAGGCCGGCGACATCATCGAGACGTTCGAGGAGCGGGAGATCCCCCGCTCCTAGGAGTCGCTCGTCGGCGGGAAGGCCGCGCCATGTTCGTCCTTGCTCTCTCCGTGGAGCTCCACCTCCCCGAGTGCCGATCGCTGAAGGCGAAGCGGTCGGTGCTCAAGCCCGTCACGGAGGGGGCCCGCCGGCGCTACAACGTCGCCGTGGCCGAGACCGACCACCAGAACACCTGGCAGCGGGCCGCCATCGGCGTGGCGGCCGTCTCCGCCACCGCCCACCACGCCGAGGAGGTCGTCGACGAGGTGGAGCGCTTCATCTGGTCCTTCCCGAACCTGCAGGTCCTCTCGGCCGCCCGCTCCTGGATGGAGATCGACTGACATGGCCCGCCGCTCACGCTCGCGCGACTACCCCCGCACCGCCCGCCTGAACGAGCTCTTCCGCGAGATCATCGCCGAGGCCCTCGAGCGCATCGACGACGACCGCCTGCCCTTGGTGACGGTCACCTCGGTCGACGTCGACGCCGACCTGAAGCGCGCCATCGTCTACATCGCCAGCCTCGACGAGACCGCCGACGAGCAGACCCTCGAAGCCCTCGGCGAGGCTCGCATCCGCCTACAGGGCGCGGTCGCCCGCGAAGCCCGGGTGAAGCGCACGCCCGAGCTCGTCTTCCGCATCGACGACGTGTTGCGCACGGCCGAACGCATCGACGAGCTCTTGCGCGACCAACCCCCGCAGGAGCAGTGAGCGCTCGATGAGCGGCGGGGGGGCCAAGGTCCAGGTCGACGGACTCGCGGTGGTGGACAAGGAGGCGGGCTGGACCTCCCACGACGTCGTGGCCAAAGCGCGCGGCATCGTCGGCCAGAAGAAGATCGGCCACTCCGGCACCCTCGACCCCGACGCCACCGGCGTGTTGCTGCTGGGCTTCGGCAGGGTCACCCGGCTGCTGAGCTACCTGACCGCCCTGCCGAAGTCCTACGTCGGCGAGGTGGTCCTCGGCACCGAGACCGACACCCTCGACGCCGCTGGCCAGGTGACGGCCACCCACGACATGCGTGCGGTGACGCTCGAGCAGGCCCGGGCTGCGGCCGAGGCCTTCGTGGGTGAGATCGAGCAGATCCCGCCCATGGTCTCGGCAGTGAAGATCGGCGGCAAGCGCCTGCACGAGCTGGCCCGGGCCGGAGAGACCGTGGAGCGCCCGCCGCGACCGGTAACGGTCCACCGCCTCCACCTCGAGGAGGCCCACCCGGCGACCGCCGACCAGGCCATGGTCCTGCGCATCGAGGTCGACTGCTCGTCGGGCACCTACATCCGCACGTTGGCCGACGACCTGGGCCACGCCCTCGGGGGCGGGGCCCACCTGCGCGCCCTGCGCCGCACCGCCATCGGCTCGTTCGGCCTGGCCGAAGCGCGGCCGCTCGAACAGCTCGAGATCCTGGCCCCGGCCGTGGCCCTTCGGGACTACCCGGCGGTGACCGTCGGCGACGACGTGGCGGCCCGCATCGCCAACGGCGCCGTGCTCTCCCGCGACGAGCTCGGGGTCGGTGGGGGGGAGAGCGAGGGGCCCTGGGGGGTCCTGTCGGTGTCCGGCGACCTCCTGGCGGTCTACCAAGCCAGGGACCGCGACCGCGTGAAGCCGGCGGTGGTGCTCGCGTGAGCCGTCGGGGCGGCGCCGAGTCGACCCCGCCCGTGGGCCTCGGTTGGCGGTGTGCCCACCTCCTCGCCCTCTCGGCGCTCGCCGTGACCCAGCCGGTCCTCGACCTGCTGGGCGGCAGCCCCACGTTCTTCGTGGCCCACACCGCGGGGCCGGCCCAGGTGCTGCTCGTCTGCCTGTTGGCCGTGGCGGTGGTGCCCGTGGTGCTGATCACCATGGAGGTGCTGGTCAGCCTCGTCCACGCCGGCTGGGGCTGGCGGCTGCACATCGGGTTGATCGGTGCGCTGGGGGCGCTCGTGGCGGCCCAGACCATCGACCGCATCCCGGCCGTCCCGGTCGTCGTCGTGCTCTTCGGTGGTGCCGCCCTCGGCGTGGTCCTGGCGCTCGCCTACCGCCGGCGCGAGGTGGTGCGCTCGGTGCTGTCGGCCCTGGCCCTCACGCCACTGCTGTTCGCCGCGGTGTTCGTGTTCGCGTCCCCGGTGCACGGCCTGGTGTTCCCGCCGTCGGTCGAGGCCGCCGAGGTGCGGGTGCCCGGTGACCCGCCCCCGGTCTACGTGGTCGTGTTCGACGAGCTGCCGTTGGCCTCGGTGCTCAGCGCCGACGGCGAGCGCATCGACGCCGACCGCTTCCCGAACCTGGCCCGGTTGGCCGGCGACGGGCTCTGGTTCCCCAACACGACCTCGGTGGCGGCCTTCACCCACGAGGCCGTCCCCGCCATCCTCACCGGCGAGCGTGTGCACGCCGAGAACGTCCCGCCCACCGCCGGTGGGCACCCCCGGAACCTCCTCACCCTGCTGGCCGACGACTACCGGATCGAGGCCCACGAGCAGGTCACGCAGCTCTGCACCCCGGTCCTCTGCGAGTCGAGCTCGGGCGCCGACGACCACGTCCCAACCAGCGTCTTGCTGCGCGACCTCGCGGTCGTGTCGGGCCTGGTCTCCCTGCCGACCGGCCTCGACGGCTGGCTGCCGCAGGTGGACGACTCGTGGGCCTACTTCGGCCAGGGGTCGAGCCCTGCGGACCTGGACCAGGAGGCGGACCGGCTGGGGGACGACCGGGCCGAGTTCGTCGATGCGCTCGGACGCTTGGACCGGGTCGGCGACTACCGGGAGGCGGTCGCTTCCGTTCGCGCGCACCGCCAACCCACCCTCACCTTCATCCACACGGTGTTCCCGCACGTGCCCTGGAGCTATCACGCCGACGGGCAGCGCTACGACGACCCGGGCAACCCGCAGCTCGACGAGGCCGGCGAATGGACCACCGGCTTCGCCGCCGACCTCGGGCTCCAGCGCCACCTCCTCCAGGCGGCCTTCGCCGACCGGATGCTGGGCGAGCTACTCGATCGCCTGGACGCGGCCGGCGAGTACGACGACGCCCTGATCGTGTTCACCGCCGATCACGGCGTCTCCCTCGAGGCAGGCACCAACCGGCGGCTGCCCACGGCCGAGACGCTGCCGGCCATCATGACCGTGCCGGTCGTGGTCAAGCCGCCGAGAGGCACCCGCACGGGCCTCCCGGCACGCGACGACCGGCTGGCCGAGACGACCGACCTGCTGCCGACCATCGCCGACCTGCTCGAGGTCGACATCCCCTGGCCCGTTGACGGGCAGAGCCTGGTGGGGCCCGAGCGGACCGACCCCGAGCGCGAGATCTACGCCCGAGGCCACACGGAGCGGACCGACGCCTCGTCGTTCGACCTGCAGCCCCTGGTCGACCGCATCCGCACGACCTTCGGGCGCCGAAGCGGGCGGCTCGAGCTGTACGGGCTGGGGCCCGGGCGCGATCTCGTCGGGCGACCGGCCCGTCGGCTCGCCGTGGACGGCCGGCCGGGTGCCTGCTGGGCGCCCGAGACCCTCCCGACCGGGTCGGTGGGCGAGGTGCGGGGCGCGCTGCGCAGCGACGAGGACGGGCCACTGGCCTTCGCGGTGGTGGTGGACGGTCGCGTCGCGGCCAGCTCGGTGACCTACGACGACGGCGAAGGCGAGGCCCACCGGGTGGTGGCGCTGGCCCGGCCCGGCGGTTGGGACCCCGACGGCGTCGAGCTCTGGCGGGTCGTCGGCGACTCGGGCGACCCGCGGCTCGTGCCTCTGCCCGGCTGCCGATGAGCGTGGACCCGGGGCGGCCCTGCTGAGGATCAGCCTTGGAGGCGACCGTCGAGGATGTGGGCCACCCGGTCGGCGTAGTGCACCATGCGCTCGTCGTGGGTCACCACGATCGCAGCGATCTCGCGGGCCTTCATCTCGGTGCGGATGAGCTCCATGACCGACTCGCCGAGCTTGGTGTCGAGCGCCGAGGTGGGCTCGTCGAAGAGCACCAGGACGGGGTCGTTCATGAGGGCTCGGCCGATGGCCACCCGCTGGCGCTCTCCGCCGGACAGCTGACCCGGCAGGTTCTTGGCGCGGGCGGTGAGGCCCAGTTCTTCGAGCAGCTGGTCGGCCCGCTGCTTGGCCGCCGCCCCCCGCCGGCGCCCCAACTCGTCCACCACCAGCAGGTTCTCCCGGGCGGTCAGGAACGGCACGAGGTTGACGGCCTGGAACACGAAGCCGACCTTCTCCTGGCGGAACGTCGTGAGCTGCTTGGGCGAGTAGCCGGTGATGTCGTCGCCGCCCACCACCACGTGGCCCTCCGTCGGGGCGAGGATGCCGCCGGCGATGGAGCACAGCGTGGTCTTGCCGGAACCAGACGGGCCCACCAGGGCGAGGATCTCGTCGTGGGCGACGTCGAGGTCGGCGTGGTCGAGGGCGACCACCGCGTTGTCGCCGGTGCCGTACACCTTGCGGACCCGCTCGAGGTGCAGAGCAAGGTCGGTCTGCGGCTCGACGGTGGTCGGACTGGTCATGACGCACTCCCGATGGCGGCGGCAGGATCGATGCGGAGCACTCGGCGCAGGGAGAACGCACACCCGATGACCGAGGCGAGGAGCAGGAACGCGACGCTGCTGATCACCCGGGCCGGCGTCAGTGCGAAGGGGATGGACCCGGCGGGCACGGCCAGGTCGAGCGCCACCGCGAGGGCGGCCCCGACCGTGGAGGCCACCAACGTGACCAGCACGGCTTGGACGATCACGCCCGCGAAGAGGGTGCGCGAGCGGGCACCGATGGCCTTGAGCACGCCGTAGAGCCCCGTGCGCTCGACGGTGAGCAGCGCGAAGAACAGCGCAACGACGACGACCGCCACGAGGACGGTGACGCCGATGATCTGGTTGAACACCGAGCTCTGCTGCTCGACCCCGGGCAGGGCGTTGACGGCCTCGTCGATGGTGAGGGTGCTGGTGGCTCCGTCGGTGGCCGCGTCGATGGCGTCGGCGAGCGCGCTGGGCGAGACGCCGTCGGACCGCACGACGAGGGACTGGAACACGCCGGGGCCCACGGTGGCGTCCGGGCGGTTGGCGTTCTGGACGTCCCGCCACGTCTCGGGCGCCACCCAGAGCGAGCCCTGGCCCGAGAAGTTGGTGTCGCTCACGAAGCCGATCACCTGGACGGGGGTGCGGGCGGGGCCCACCAGCACCTCGGTGCCGACGTCGATGCCGTCGGCCTTCAGCACCTCATCGGCGTACGCCTGCCCCGGGGGCGGCGGGTCGCCCACGCCCTGCGGGGGCAACTGGTAGCCGAACACGGCGAGGTCGGCGAGGTCGCGAGGGCCGTTGCCGGGGACCCGGCCGCCGAGGAGGGCGACGCCGAGGCCACCGACCTCGCCCACGCCGGGTACTGCTTCCACCTGTGCCCGCTGCTCGGGGGTGATGCGGCTGCGGAAGAACGAGTCCCGGGCGGTCGAGGAGTAGACGACCAGGTCGGCGTCCTGGGCGCGCACGGCGCCGGTGGCGTCGCGCAGCAGCCCGTCGAGGAGGCCGCCGAGGAACATGAGCAGCACCGCGATCAGGGTCAGGATGACCGTTGCGGTGGCGAACCGGCTGGGGCGCCGGCGCAGCTCGCGGAGGGCGATCCTCACACCTGCACCCCTGCGCCGGTGGTCGCCTCGACCGGGTCGATGTGCAGCACCCGACGGGCCGAGAACAACGAGCTGAGCACGCCGAGGACGAGGAGCAGGCCGCTCCAGACCAGCACCGCGGTCGTCTCGAACCGCAGGGGGATGGCGCCGACGCGTTGCACCGACAGCGGGGCGTAGAGGGCCACGCCGATGGCGATGCCGGCCACCATCACGATGATCACCTGCACGAGCAGGGACCACACCAGGCGCCGTGACGGCGCGCCCACGGCGTGCAGCAGCGTGAGCGCATTCGCCTTCTGGAAGGTGATGATCAGGAAGAACAGGCCGGTCACGAGCGGGACCACGAGGGCATAGAGAAGGAAGATCACCTGGAACGACTGGCGCACCTGGGCCACCCCGGGCGTCTCGTCGGCCGCGACGTCGCGGGGGAGCGCGTCAGCGTCCGGGTCGGCGTCGTTGACGGCCGCCGACAGCTGGGCGGCGGAGGTGCCGGCGGCCGGATCGAGGGCGATGGCGTTGGGGAGCGGGTCGCGAGCGTCCGGGTTCACCGAGCGCACGGCGGCGACGTAGGTGTCGTAGGTCGTGAACAGCGTGGGGGTGGCCTGGAGGTTGATGTCCTCGGCTTGGCCCACCACCGTCAGCTCGAGGCCGCCGGGCTCGAGGGCCACGGTGTCACCGATGGCGAGGCCGAGGTCAGCGTCGGCCGCGTTGGCGACCGCCTCGCCCTCCGCTTCGGGGAGGCGGCCAGCGGTGAGGGTGGAGGGCGAACCCAGCCCCTCGGCCTCGTACCCGACGAGCGCGACGTCGGCGAGCTCGCCGTCGACCTCTGCGGTGAAGGTGCCCTGCCCGATGCGACCGGAGCGGGCGATGCCGTCGACCGCGTTGACCGCCGCCTCGAGCGGAGGCGTGATCACGCTCCCCTGGAGGTTGCGCCGCCCGTCGACGCTGTAGACGAGGACCGGAGCGGACTGGTTGCGGATGGCGCCCACGAAGGCGGTCAACAGCCCGTTCTGCAGTGTCTGCTGGAACAGGATGAGGAACACGAGGAGCCCCACCGCGGCCATGACCAGCCCGAAGCGGACCTTGGTGCGGCGCATCTCTCGTAGGGCCAGGAACACAGCGGACCGAGTGTGGCACGGCCGCGGTCGGCGTCCACCACCCAGGTCGGCGGCATCGGCGCGGTCCGCCCGGCCCTCGCAGGAGGCAGGACGGGGACGGCGAGGCACCCCGGTGGGGACGCACGGTCCGGGTGGCCACGGTCCGCCGCCAGGCGATTACCCTCGGCTCGGTGGACGTGTGGCACGACGACGAGCCCTTCCCGCGGCCCGTGGCGGGCTCGGCGGTGACCATCGGCGCGTACGACGGCGTCCACCGCGGCCACCAGATGGTGATCGGCGAGGTGCGCCGGGTGGCGCGCGAGCAGGGCCTGCGCTCCGTCGTGGTGACCTTCGACCGTCACCCCGCCAGCGTCGTGCGCCCCGAGTCGGCGCCCAAGCAGCTGACCGACCCGGACCAGGAGCTCGAGCTGCTGGCCAAGACGGGGGTCGACGCCACCCTCGTCATCCACTTCGACGAGGCCCGCTCGAAGGAGCCCGCCGAGGAGTTCGTCCACGAGATCCTCGTGGGCGCCCTGAACGCGAAGACCATCGTGGTCGGCGAGGACTTCCACTTCGGCCACCAGCGGCAGGGAAACAACGCGCTCCTGGCGACGATGGGCGCCGAGCTGGGCTTCACCGTCGACGGCATCGACCTGCTCCAGGCGGGACCGGAGGGTGCGGTGTCGTCCACTGCGATCCGCGCCGCCCTCGTCGCCGGCGATCTCACCGCGGCCCACGCCATGCTCGGCCGGCCCCACGAGGTGCGCGGCGTGGTCGGCCACGGCGACGAGAGGGCCCGGGTGCTCGGCTTCCGCACCGCCAACGTGGCCATCGCCGACGACGTGCTGCTCCCCAATGACGGCATCTACGCCGGCTGGTACGAGCGGCCCGACGGCAGCGTCCACGCCACCGCCATCTCGCTCGGCCGGCGGCCCACCTTCTACGAGTTCGCGGATCACTCCCTGCTCGAAGCCCACCTCCTCGACTTCGAGGGCGACCTCTACGGCGAACACGCCAAGGTGCGCTTCGTCGAGCGCCTCCGCGACGAGCTCAAGTTCGACAGCGTCGACGACCTGGTCGAGCAGATGGGACGGGACGTGGCCAGGGCGAGGGACGTGCTGGGTGCCTGACCGCGCCCGGGCCGACCTCGCCCACGAGGCGGTCGTCGACGACGCGGGCGTGCGTTGGGCCGGCGAGGTCGAACCGCTCACCGGCCCGGTCACCCAGCCGCTGCGGGAGTCGATCGAGCCGGCCCGAATCGGCTCGGCCGCCCGCCTCGCCCGCCATCGCATCCGGCTGTCCGACGGCCACGAGGTCGGCCTCGCGGTCTGTGGTCGTGGCATCCCCCTCGTCGTCGTGCACGGCTTCTCAGCCGAGGGGTTCCTCTACGCCCAGACCCTGTCCCGGCTGGTGTCGATGGGCTACAAGGTCATCGCCATCGACACCGCCGGCCACGGGGGCACCCAGGGCCTCCCCCGGGGCGGTGGGGACCTCCACGGCTACAGCGAGCTGCTGGGCCGGGCCATCCGTGAGCTCGGCATCCGCAAGGCGGTGCTGGCGGGGCACTCGATGGGCGGGCGCCTCGTGGTCGAGCTCGCGGCCGACCAGCCCGACCTGGCCATCGCCGTCATTCTGCTCGACGCCATCGTGGGCGACACCTGGGACCGCATGGTCAACGTCTTTCGGGTCATGCCGCCGCTGCTCGGCTTCGTCGGCGCCGCGCTCGCGGTGGACAGCCTCTCGACCGTGCCGCTGTTCAAGGACCGGGGCCAGGCCACGAAGCTGCTGCGCCTGGCCATCCCGGTCGGCGCCGGCATCGCCAGCCACCCGTGGCAGCTGCTGGGCCCGTCGGTGTCGATCCTGCGTTCCCGGGGGAGCGGCCACCTGCTCGACGCCCTCGCCGAGTCGCACGTGCCCGTGATCGCCATCCACGGCGACAAGGACGTCGCCGTGCCCATCGCCACCGCGAAGGAGGCGGCGAAGCGGGCGCGCGGCCACTTCGTGGTCGTGCGCGACGCCAGCCACTCCTGGCTGCTCAAGGACCCCGAGACCCTGCCGGCCATCATGTACGAGCTGCTGGGCAACGGCCTCGGCTCGGCCCAGCGTCGGGCCCTGCGCGAGTGCGGCGTGGCCCCGGGTGCCGCCGACGAGGAGGCGGTCGAGGCGGCGCTCTACGAGCCCGACGCCCTCGTGCTGGCCCTCACCCCCGAGCCCGTCGCGCCCACCCCCGCCGACCGCAAGAAGGTCCACCCCCGCCGCCCCCGCTACCAGTGGACCGTCCACCCGCCTCTCCGCTGACGGCGCCGGGCCGACGCCGATCGTCGGGCTCTGGGACCAGCGTGATGTCCTCGTGCACATCAGCGTGGTCCCAGAGTCGACGCCTTTGCGCTCTGGGACCAGCGTGATGTTCTCGTGCACATCAGCGTGGTCCCGGAGCGCTGGCGCTGGCAAGGGCAAGGGCAGTCAGGGTCGGGCGCCGAGGCGGGGGTCGGGCCACGGACACGAGGGCGAGTGGATGACGGCTCGGATGCCTGCTGCCGCAAGCCGGCGAGCCTCGTGGATGGTGTCGATGACCGCCTGTGGTCGGTACCAGATGTCGTCCTCCCAGATCACGGCGACGGTGAAGCCGGCGTTCGTGAGGGCCTGGTAGCGCCGCTCGTCAGACGCTTGATCGGTGGGCAGCGTGTGAAAGGTGGTGCTGTTGATCTCCACGGCGAGCGGCAGACGCTCGTCGCGCTGGTCGAAGCGACCGATCGGCTCGTGCCCGCCGAGGTGGACCTGACGGGCGAACGGCCGTATGTCGCCATCCTCGAGGATCTTCTCGAAACGGAATTCGAGGCGGCTCTCTGTCGGACTCGATCCCGGCGGGCGCATGCGAGCGAGTTCGCGCATGATGCGGGTGCCCGCTCGTCCGCAGCGTTGGAGGTCGTCGAGCATCTCGTGCAGCGCGGCCCAGGTGAGCAGGCCGCGCCGGTTGGCGTCGTCGAGGAGGTGCCCGATCTTGTCGAGCCCAGCCTCGAAGCGCCGCTCCGAGCTGTAGTCCGCCGCCACCGTCCAGATCGCCCGCAGCGCTGTCTCGGTCGCCACGCCCCGGATGACCGTGACATCTTGGGCTCGGAGTGCTCGCAGCCGATGGACATGCGCCAGGTGGGCACCTCGTCCTGACGCGCCGCGGGGGCGGGCCACCAGGAGCCGACCGAGGTTGTACGGGCCGATGCCGACCCAGGCGAGCGCGCATCGTCCGTGGAGCACTGCGCCGGGACTGGCGTCGAGGACTCCGGCCAGCACGCGCTGTGCGTCTGAGCGCGGGGAGGCCGCAGAGCGCAGCACCCGGTCGCTCAGTGGCTCCCACCGACGGCTGCGGCGGGCCCGCCACCACTGGTCGGCGGTGCAACCGAGGTCGGTCAGCTGGAAGAAGCCGACCAGTCCCTCCTGTCGTTGCGCGAGGTCGGCGAACGCTCGCTCCCATTCCGGCGGCATCAGCCGAGCCAATCAGAGCTTTCATGTATTTTCAATTAGTTTCTATTCATCCGACATGTACCGCTCCCGGAGCCGGGCGCCCTTCTGGGACCACCAGGTTGTCGTGGGCGACATCACGCTGGTCCCAGAGCGGAAGCTCTTCAGGTCTGGGACCAGCGTGATGTGGTGGTGCACATCACCGTGGTCCCAGAGTTCGGAGGGGGTGCCGGGGCGGCAGGGGTCGGGCGGGAAAGGGGTGGGTTGTGGACAACCCTGGTACGGTGTGGGGGTTGCACCGAGCGCCTCTGCGCGCCGTGCCTGCTTCCGGTTACGCACTTGCGGACCACGAGGCCGGGTAGCACACCCACCCACTGAAGAAAGCACAACGACACTTCCATGCCTGACAGCACGGGGCTTCCTCCGAAGTCCGACACCATCGCCGAGAACCGCCTGCACGACTCCGACACCGGTTCTCCCGAGGTCCAGGTGGCGCTGCTCACCGAGCGCATCAACCACCTCACCGAGCACCTCAAGACCCACAAGAAGGACCACCACAGCCGCCGCGGCCTGCTCATGTTGGTCGGCCGGCGCCGCCGGTTGCTCGACTACGTGAAGCGCAACGACGTCGAGCGCTACCGCGCCCTCATCGCGAAGCTGGGCCTGCGCCGCTGACGCGGCCGGCCCTCCGCGACCAGATCTGACATCCCGCGGGCTCCGCCCCGCACGCAACTACACAAACACAACCCACGCGGCGAGCTGGTCAGCTGCCAGTGGCCGATCGCCCGATCTCGATCATCGGGCGGTCGACCACTGGGAACTGGCCCCGCCGCCAGACCGGGGCCAACCGTGGCCCCGAGAGGAGGACATCCCATGGCGGATGCCACCAACGTCTCCGGTGCGATCACCGGTTCCGAGAACACCCTGTCGTTCGAGACGGGCAAGCTGGCCGGCCTGGCCGACGGCGCCGTCGTCGCCCAGATCGGCGACACCGTGGTGCTGGTGACGGCCACCGCGGCCAAGGGCGTGCGGGAGGGCATCGACTTCTTCCCCCTCACCGTCGACATCGAAGAGCGCATGTACGCCGCGGGCAAGATCCCCGGCTCGTTCTTCCGTCGTGAGGGCAAGGCCTCCGACCAGGCCATCCTCACCTGCCGCCTGATCGACCGGCCGCTGCGCCCGTCGTTCCCCGACGGCTTCCGCAACGAGATCCACATCGTCGGCACCATCCTGGGCGCCGACAAGGTCAACCCCCATGACGTGCTGGCCATCAACGCCGCCTCGGCCGCCCTGTCCCTTTCGGGCATCCCCTTCGAGGGCCCCATCGGCGCCGTCCGGGTCGCGTTCGACGCCAGCGGCACCTGGATCCCGCACCCCACCTACCAGGACGGTGACTCCAGCTCGTTCGAGATGGTCGTGGCCGGCCGCATCGGTGACGACGGCGACGTCGCCATCATGATGGTCGAGGCCGGTGGCACCGAAGCCGCCTGGGAGCTCTACCAGGACGGTGCCCCCAAGGTCACCGAGACCGTGATCGCCGAGGGCCTCGAGGCCTCGAAGACCTGGATCCGCGAGTCGATCGACCTGCAGAACGAGCTGGTCGAGAAGGTCGGCGGCAAGAAGCCGTCGATCACCTTCACCGCCCAGGTCGACTACACCGACGACATCTACGCCGCGGTTGCCGCCGCCGGCACCGACCGCCTGGCCGCTTCGCAGGCCATCGCCGACAAGGCCGACCGTGACGCCGCCGCCGACGCCGCCCGCGACGAGATCGTGGCCGAGCTCAGCGAGCAGTTCGCCGAGGTCGACAACGCCACCAAGCAGATCAAGGCCGCCGTCCGGTCGCTCACCAAGGCCATCGTGCGCAAGCGCATCGTGGAAGACGGTGTGCGCATCGACGGTCGTGGCGTCACCGACATCCGGCCCCTGTCGGCCGAGGTCGGCGTGCTCGCCGCGGTCCACGGTTCCGGCCTGTTCCAGCGTGGCGAGACCCAGGTGCTCAACGTGGCCACCCTGGGCATGCCCCGCATGGAGCAGATGCTCGACACCATCGGCATCGACGACCGCAAGCGCTACATGCACCACTACAACTTCCCGCCCTTCTCCACGGGTGAGACCGGGTTCATGCGTGGCCCCAAGCGCCGCGAGATCGGCCACGGCCTTCTCGCCGAGCGGGCCCTCGTCCCGGTGATCCCCACCAAGGAAGAGTTCCCCTACACACTGCGCACCGTGTCCGACGTGCTGTCGTCCAACGGCTCGACGTCGATGGCGTCGGTCTGTGGCTCGACCCTGTCGCTGATGGACGCCGGTGTGCCGATCAAGGCCCCTGTGGCCGGCATCGCCATGGGGCTCGTCTACGCCGAGGGCAAGTACACCGCCCTCACCGACATCCTCGGTGCGGAGGACGCCTTCGGCGACATGGACTTCAAGGTCGCCGGCACCGCCGAGTTCGTGACCGCGCTGCAGCTGGACACCAAGATCTCGGGCCTGCCGTCCGAGGTCCTGGCGAAGGCCCTCGACCAGGCCAAGGATGCCCGTCTCAAGATCCTCGAGGTCATGACCACGGCCATCCCCGCTCCTCGTGACGAGGTCGGCCCGACGGCCCCGAAGATCACCAGCTTCGAGATCCCGATCGACAAGATCGGCGAGGTCATCGGCCCCAAGGGCAAGGTCATCAACGCCATCCAGCAGGAGACCGGCGCCGACATCAGCGTCGACGACGACGGCACCGTCGGCACGGTGAGCATCGGCTCGAACGACAGCGGCGTGGTGGCCGAGGCCGAGCGCCAGATCCGGCTCATCCTGAACCCGCCCACCGCCGAGGTGGGCCAGGTGTACCAGGGCAAGGTGGTCAACATCACCAAGTTCGGCGCGTTCGTCAACATCCTCCCCGGCCGTGACGGCCTGGTCCACATCTCCAAGCTCGGCGGCGGCAAGCGCATCGACCGGGTCGAGGACGTGGTCGACCTGGGCGACGAGATCGAGGTGCGGGTCGACGACGTCGACCCGAACGGCAAGGTCTCGCTGAGCCCCGCCGACGCCCCTCCCTCGTCGGGTGGCGGTGGTGGTGGTGACCGCGGCGGACGCGACCGTGACGACCGCGGTGGCGCACGAAGCAGTGACCGCCCCCGTGGCCGTGACCGCGAGGACCGCCCGGCGCGTGACCGCGACAGCGCCCCGGCCGAGTCGGCCTCGTCCGACACCGGTGGCGGCGCCGTGGCCGTCTCCTTCGAGGACGCCTTCGAAGAGGAGCTCCGCGAGGAGTTCGGTGACCTCGGCCCGACCGAGGCCCCCCGCGCCGGTGATGGCGGCGGGCGTGGCCGTGGCGGCGACCGTGGTCGTCGCGGCGGTCGTCGCTGACCACCCCCTCGTCTTCGCACGACGTGCCTGGCAACGGGCATGCGGGCGGCGCGTCGGCCTCGGTCGACGACGCCGTCCGCACCACCACGCTCGACAACGGCATCCGCGTGGTCACCGAGCAGATGGACTCCGTCCGCTCGGTGTCCACCGGTGTCTGGGTCGGCGTGGGGGCCCGTGACGAGTCAGAGGCCCTGAGCGGGGCCTCGCACTTCCTCGAGCACCTGCTCTTCAAGGGCACCGCGGGACGCACTGCACAGGACATCGCCGAGTCGGTCGACGCGGTGGGCGGCGAGATGAACGCCTTCACCACGAAGGAGTACACCGCCTACTACACCCGCCTGCCCGCTACGTCGGTGGGCTTCGGGCTCGAGCTGCTGGCCGACGTCATCTCGGCGCCGGCCTTCCGGCCCGACGAGGTGGACGCCGAGCGCCAGGTCATCCTCGAGGAGATCCTCATGAACGAGGACACCCCTGACGACCGGGTGCACACCCTCGTGTTCGAGGCGCGCTACCCCGATCACCCGCTCGGTCGCGAGGTGCTCGGCAGCCCCGACACCATCGAGGCCATGACCCGCGACGAGATCGCCGGGTTCCACGGCCACCACTACCGCCCCGAGAACCTGGTGGTGGCGGCCGCCGGGCTGCTCGACCACGACGAGGTGGTGGCCCACGTCGCCGCGGGCTTCGGCGCCCTTCCCGCGGGCTCCCGCCCCGAGCGCACCGCGCCCTCCTCGCCGCCGCTGAGCGAGGTCGTGGTCCGTCGCCCGACGGAGCAGGTGCACCTGGCCATGGCCTGGCCGGGCCTGCGCCACGAGGACCCCGATCGCTACGCCTTGTCGGTGGCCAACCACATCCTCGGCGGCGGCACGGCCAGCCGGCTCTTCCAGGAGGTCCGCGAGAAGCGCGGGCTCGCCTACGCCGTGTACTCCTCGCCCTCGTCCTACGTGGACACCGGTGTCGTCCTCGCCTACCTGGGCACCGCGCCGTCACGCATGGTCGAGGCGGTCACCGTCGTGGACGACGTCATCGCCGGCCTCGTGGCCGACGGCATCACCGACAAGGAGCTGGACGTGGCCCGGGGCTACCTGGAGGGCTCGCTCGTGCTGGGCCTCGAGGACAGCAGCAGCCGCATGGGCCGCATCGGCAGCAACGTGTGCATCCGCGGCAAGGTCATCCCCATCGAGGAGCACGTCGAGCGCATCCGCGCCGTCACCCACGACGACGTGGGTGGGGTGCTCCAGCGGGTGTTCGGCGGCGAGCGCACCCTCGCCGCGGTCGGCCCTGTCGACGCCGACGACCTGCCCCACTGACGGCCCCGGTAGCGTCGGTCCCATGACGATCCGGGTGGGGGTGTTCGGCGCTGGCGGGCGCATGGGGGCGACGGTGTGCGGGGCAGTCGCCGCCGACGACGAGCTCGAGCTCGTGGCCGCCGTCGACCCCCACCACGCCGGCGAGGCGATCGAGGGCGTCACCATCGCCGACGGTCCCGAGGTCCTGGCCGAGGCCGGCGCCGAGGTCGTGGTGGACTTCACCGTGCTCGACGCCGCCCGTCAGAACCTGCACTGGCTGGCCGAGCACGGGATGCACGCCGTGGTCGGCACCACCGGGTTCAGCGACGCCGACCTCGACGGGCTCCGGGCGGCCTTCACCACCAGCAACTGCTTCCTCGCCCCCAACTTCGCCATCGGTGCCGTCCTCATGATGCGCTTCGCCGAGCTGGCGGCCCCGTACTTCGAGACGGCCGAGATCATCGAGCTGCACCACGACGCCAAGATCGACGCCCCGTCGGGCACGGCGATGCGCACGGCCGAGCGCATGGCTGCGGCCTCGGGGGACTGGGGTGACGACCCGACCACGAAGACCGTGGTGGAGGGCGCCCGGGGCGGGGTCGCGGTCGGGGGCATCCACGTCCACTCGGTGCGCCTGCGGGGGATGGTGGCGCACCAGGAGGTGCTTCTGGGCACGACGGGGGAGACCCTGACCATCCGCCACGACAGCTACGACCGGTCGTCCTTCATGCCGGGTGTGGTCCTGGCCGTCAAGCGAGTTGGCGCCCTCCCCGGGCTCACCATCGGCCTGGAGGTCCTGCTCGACCTGTAGGCATCCGATGCTGCCGGGAGCCCGGTGTCCCGTGCCCGGCGCCGGAGCCCGGTGCCGGCACGGGTCAGGTGCGCCGGTGCACTCTGGTGGCGCCGGCCTGGTCGCGGGCGAGTACGACGATCTGGTCGATGTTGACGTGGCTGGGTCGGGTGGCGACCCACGCCACGCAGTCGGCGATGTCTGCCGCAGTCAAGGGGGTCATGGCGTCGTACACCGCGTCGGCCTTGGCCCGATCGCCGCCGAAGCGTACGAGGCTGAACTCGGTCTCCACCATGCCGGGGTCGATCTCGGTCACCCGCACCGGCTCGCCCAAGAGCTCCTGGCGGAGCACGCTCATCACCGCCCGCACGGCGAACTTCGCGGCGTTGTAGCCGCCGCCGCCCGGGTACGGCTCGTGGGCGGCGATGGAGCCGATGGTGACGACGTGGCCGTCGCCGCTGGCCACCAGCTTGGGCAGCAGGGCCTTGGTCATGCGCAGCACGCCGAGCACGTTCGAGTCGTACATGGCCTGCCAATCGGCTTCGTCAGCCTCGGCGATGGGGTCACGTCCCAGGGCGCCGCCGGCGTTGTTGACGAGCAGGGAGCAGTCGGGGATCTGTGCGCAGAACGCCTCGACCGAGGCGGGATCGGTGACATCGAGGGTCAGGGCAAGAGCGCCGAGCGGCTCTGCCACAGCGCGGAGCCGATCGAGGCGGCGGGCGCCGACGACGACGTCGAACCCCTCCGCCGCCAGCCGAGTTGCCGTGGCTGCACCGATGCCCGAGCTCGCTCCGGTGATGACCGCGACCGGGCTCATGGGCGGGGGTCCTCCTCGGGGAGATCGTCCGTCGTGTCGCTCTGGTCGGCGGCCTGTGCGGCCGCCGCTTCCGCCGCCTCCCACGCCTGCACCTCGAGCTCCACCTCGTGCTCGTGCTCGATCTCCTCCTCTGCTTCCTCCAGCTCCTCCTCGAGGCGGATGAGGGCCTCGAGCTCGCTCTCTCCCTCGCCGCGACTCTCGCTCCACATGAGGAAGGCGGTGATGGTGACGGTGACCGCCGTGAGGGGCAGGCGGTACTCCCTGATGAAGTCGACCAGAGCGTCGAGGGGTGCCGAGAAGACGTCGCCCACCCAACGGATGAGGATCAGGCGACCGAGGGTGCCGGTGATGTTGAGGGCCAGGAAGACCGCCGGTGACATGCCTGATGCCCCGGCGAACAAGCAGATGGGGTTGTTCGGGGCGAGCAGCACGAGGGGGTACGAGGCCTTCTCGAAGAACCGCTCGACGGATCGAAGGATGCCGCCGAACGTGCGCGAGCGCTTCTCCGCCCAGCGGACCGCGGCGTCACCGTAGAAGTAGCCGATGAGATAGAAGAGCGGATCGGCCAGCAGGAGCCGGACCGTGCCCACGAGGTAGTAGGACAACGCGTCCAGCTCGTTGGTGACGAGCACCAGATTGCGGTTGCGGGCGTTGAGGGCGATGAGCCAGAGCGGATGCTTGTCCACCAGGGTGGGCGCGAGGGCGTCGCCGACGTAGGACGCGATGACGAGAACGACGAGGGGCCCGACGAGGAGCCAGAACGTCAGCCGGCTCGGCTTGGATCGGGCGGGGGCGTCCACCGTCAGATCATCGCACCCGGCGGCGTCCGGTCGGGGGTCCTACGCTGCGAGGCGCCGTCACGTCACCCGCGCCGTGCCGAGGAGGAGGACCGATCGTGCAAGGCCTCATGCAGGACACCCCGCTCACGTTGCCCCACTTCTTCCATCGCGCTGAGCGCTTGTTCCCCGACAAGGAGATCGTCACGGCCACCGCGGTCGGCCGTGAGCGCCGCACCTACGGTGAATGGGCAGAGCGCACCCGCCGCCTGGGCGGCGTGTTCGACGACCTCGGCCTGTCGGAGGACGCCCGTGTCGGCACCTTCGGCTGGAACACGGCCCGCCACCTCGAGCTGTACTTCGCGGCCCCCTGCACCGGCCGCGTCCTGCACACCCTGAACATCCGCCTGTTCCCCGAGCAGCTCACCTACATCGTCAACCACGCCGAGGACGAGGTGATCTTCGTCGACCGCTCGCTGGTGGCGCTGCTGTGGCCGTTGGTCGACACCTTCGAAACGGTGCGCCACATCGTCGTGATGGACGACGGCAAGGGCGACGTGCCGAGCCCCGACGGCGGGCGCGTGGTCCACGACTACGAGGACCTCCTCGGCGCCGCCTCGCCGGTGTCGTTCGACGTGCGGGACGAGAACCGCGCCGCCTCGATGTGCTACACGAGCGGGACCACGGGCAACCCCAAGGGCGTCGTCTACTCCCACCGTTCGACCTGGCTGCACACCGTCGGGGTCATGACCGCCGACAGCCTCGGGGTGAGCGAGCGCGACGTGATCCTGCCCGTCGTGCCCATGTTCCACGCGAACGCCTGGGGCCTCGCCCACGCCTCCGTGGCCGCCGGCGCCGGCCTCGTGATGCCCGGGCCCGACCTCTCGCCCCCGGCCATCGCCGACCTCATCGAGAGCGAGAAGGTCACCGTGGCGGCCGGCGTGCCCACCATCTGGATGGGCGTCCTGCCCGAGCTCGAGGGGCGCGACCTGTCGGCGTTGCGGGCCATCCCCTGCGGCGGCTCCGCCGTGCCCCGCTCGCTCTCCGAGGGCTACCGCGAGGCCACGGGGCTGCCCATCCTCCAGGCCTGGGGCATGACCGAGACCAGCCCGGTGGCGTCCATCGGCAAGATCAAGAGCACCCTGGCCGACCAGGACGAGGACACGCTGGCCGACCTGCGGTCCACCCAAGGCCTCGTCTCCATCGGGGTCGACTTCCGCATCGTCACCCAGGAGACGACCGACGAAGTGCCGTGGGACGGCGAGACCCGAGGCGAGCTCCAGGTCTCGGGTCCGTGGATCGCCGCCACCTACTACAACGACGACCGGGCGGGGGAGTCCTTCACCGAGGACGGCTGGCTGCGCACCGGCGACGTCGCCACGGTCACCGCCGACGGCTACATCCGCCTCGTGGACCGCACCAAGGACGTCGTGAAGTCCGGCGGCGAGTGGATCAGCTCGGTCGAGCTCGAGAACGAGATCATGGGCCACCACAAGGTGGCCGAGGCCGCCGTCATCGGCGTGAACCACCCCAAGTGGGGCGAGCGCCCGCTGGCCTGCGTGGTGGTGAAGCCGGGGGAGACCCTCACCAAGGAGGAGGTGCTCGGCTACCTCGACGGCCGCATCGCCAAGTGGTGGACGCCCGACGACGTCGTGTTCATCGACGAGGTGCCCAAGAC
>RRZT010160849.1_pt1 | contig 29423 bp, 26 predicted proteins | sample 2165551 | NCBI WGS metagenome assembly RRZT01 (sample SAMN10456910, study PRJNA506462) | wastewater metagenome | biome: wastewater; feature: sludge; material: wastewater sludge; isolation source: wastewater sludge with Escherichia coli K12::gfp cells carrying plasmid... | place: USA: Moscow, Idaho...
GATGAGATTTTTAAATGCTTATTTTATACTCTTAATCCTGTTGCTGATAAACCTGATCACAAACCCAAGCGGTACGCAAGGCAGATTCGATGGTAGAGGGACAGCTTCCTTGGCCATTTAATTCATCCACAATCGTCTGGATTAAATTTTGATGCACATGTTCAATTGTACCTGCTGGAATTGCCGTTTCCTGTTCTGCTGTTTTAAGCTGGATGGGGTCGTTGGTAAAGCAACCAAAGTTAATTTCACCTTTTGACCCCACGATTTGGATATTATCTGCAACAGTATCAGTCGTAAAGCACCAATTCCCTGTCCCTGTGATATGATTGTCAAAAGCAAAGGACAAGGCAACGTTATCTTCTGGCGCATAATAACCCGCTTGATTCACGCTAAAGGCTGCCACTTTTTCAATGGCACCAAAGAAAAAGTCCAGAATATCAAGCGTATGCACAGCCATATCCATAAAAATGCCACCACCAGAAATCTCAGGTTGGACGTGCCAATGCGTGCCATTGATCTCATCTTTAGCAGCCGGCCGGTAATAGGCAACATTGACAAACCGCACATCACCGATAGTACCAGCGTCTAATAGCGCTTTGACTTCGGTAAAGCGTGGTAAAGTTCGGCGATAATAGGCGACAAAGGCTTTAACATTTGCTTTTTTAAAGGCTTCTGAAATTTCTAAGGCTTCGTTATAGGTCAGCGCGATTGGCTTTTCGATATAGCAGACTTTACCAGCTTCAGCACAGCGAAGGGCGTAGTCCTTGTGTGAGCCAGGAGGCGTGGCGATATAGACAGCGTCCACCTTAGGATCTGCGAGCAAGTCATCGACTGAGGCGAAGACCTTCTCGACATGGTGACGTTTGGCGTAATCCTCTGCTTTAGCGAGCGTTCGATTGGTGACGCCGTACAAAACAGAATTTTTGGCCTTGTAAAAGCCAGGTCCACTTTTCTTCTCTGTGACATCACCCGTACCAATCATGGCCCAATGAATTGTTTTCATAGTTATTTACCTTTCTGCGATTTCACAAAGTGAAATCTTGAAACTTGATCTCCGCTTACGCTCCGTCCAAGCAGTGTCGTTTGCGATCTTACATCAGCTCAAATTCTTTTGACTTTGTAAGTGTTTTCATGCTTCATTATACCACGACAAATAAAAAAGAAAGACTTTGAGTAGATAAAAGTCATTTCTTTTTGAAGGTTTTGTAAGTTTCATAACGTTTGCGCAAACTTTCCAAAGCTTTCTTTTCAGTCTGGTGTTTCGCATTTGGAAAGGCCTTGAGTATCCGCGCCCGTATCCTTTTTTGGTGCGCCATTAAGCTCTCAATCTCTGTCGTCAGAGTTTCAGTCAGCTCATCTTTATGGTTATCGAATTTCTCAGATGCGTCCACAGCAAAATTGCCGAGATTTTCGGCCAAGGTGTCACTGCCACGGCGGATCATGCGTGAGAGTTCATGCACCTGCTGTAAATCGCGGTTAAGGTGAGCGATAGCAATCACTGTGATGATGACATCTGTAAGCAAAATGAGATAAAAAATGCTGATAACAATGGTAACCGGCAGGGTCGGCAAGTGTTCTAAAATCTTAGCGATAATCGGCTGTATGATTTTAATTAGAAAGACACCCGCAAGGCCCCACATCAAAGAAAACTTCAGGCAAATAAAGCCACCGATATTAAAAGGCTCTTGGGAATAATCCCACCATCTCATATGGAACAATTTTTCTAAAACATAGCCACCGACTAACTCTAGCAGACTTGCGATGATGACGGAGGCCAAGAAAAGGAGGGGGAGATTATCTGCAATCGGTTTTAAAAAGAGGATAAAGAGCACCGCTCCAAAACCATAAATAGGACAAACAGCGCCGTTAAGAAAACCACGATTGACAAATTTACCGGTATTGACGGAGGCATAAATGACTTCGAGACACCAGCCAAGAACGGCATAGGCTGGAAAATAGGTCAGAAAAGTTAGCACGATGTGTTCAGATAACATGATAGCTCCTTTACTTTTTAATCTGATTTTACTGAATTATGAGTTGCTTTATCTTCATCTTAGCACATTGTTTAGGAAATTGTGTGCTAGAAAAAGTTTATGGTAAACTAAGGATAAATCAAAAAATACTTTCAGGTTCATCTGAAGGGCAAAGGAAGTGGTGAAACAAAATGAAAATACGACGCGCTCAATCAGCAGATGCCATCTCAGTCGTTGCACTCTATCAATCTTTGGTAGGAACACCAGGTTGTCCTTGGCATGCAGACTATCCGACGCTTGAAAATGCCCAATCAGATATTAGTAGTAGTTCGCTCTACCTTATCGAAGATGAAACTGGTGAGATTTTAGCGGTCGCATCAGCAGTAGAAGAGACAGATTTGGATGCTTTTGAGTTTTGGTATCAGCAAGTAACTAATTGGCGTAGTCTTTCGAGAGTTGCTGTGCGCCAATCCGTTCAAGGACGAGGGCTTGCCCAAACGCTGATTTCAGCTATTATTGATGCGTTGAGTGAAAGAGACAGTGCGGGATTACGCCTACTTGTCTCTCAGGATAATTTGTCTGCTCTAGCCTTATACAAAAAATTAGGCTTTAAACAGGTCGGTCAATGCTTTGCCTATGGTGCAGACTGGGACTGCTATGAGCTGATTTTAAAAAGCTGACAAGCCTCGTATCAAAGGTTTGTCAGCTTTTTATTGGCATAGTCATGCATTAATTTCGGAATTTCCGCAGAGATTTGTGTTGGTAGCACGACATAGCGTTCCCGCGCTAAGTCGTCCGCAATCGCTGAATGGGCATAAACGGCAGCTAAGACTGCTTGCTCAAGTGATGTTCGAAATTGACCAGAGAACCCAGCGATCATACCAGCAAGGGTATCACCCATACCGCCAGTTGCTTGATACGGGCCGCCAATGGTGAGTTGGAAAACTTGATCAGCTGTGTAAATTTCTGTCTGGTATTTTTTTAGGACAAGAATGGGGCTTGGCTTGAAGGTCGCAAGTGCAGCCAAATTTTTTGCCGGCGTTTGTTCAGCAATCTCAATCTGGCTCAAACGCTGCCATTCCATCTCGTGTGGTGTCAAAACAATCCGCGCATCTGGCAGATCAAGCTGGTGTTCAGCTAATAAAGTTAGGGCTGAACCATCTAGAATCAAAATCTGATCAGATCTGACGCTGTTTAAGGTCGCAGTCAAAATCGCCAACTGTTCTCCCAGACCAGATCCGATGAGGACGACATCAGCTTTCGTTATGAAAGCAGTCAAATCTTGCGTGTAGTCTGTGACCATTGCTTCCGGCAAGTGGCTGTGGAGGGCTGTGAAATTACTAGGATGAGTCGCGACGGTGACGAGGCCGGAACCGCTATTGACGGCGGCCAGGGCGTTCATGATGACAGCGCCACCGTACTGTTCGGTGCCACCGATGATCAGAATCCGACCATAATCGCCCTTATGCGTGGCGTTGGCGCGCTTGGTGATCGTTTGTTCGAGAATCTCCTGTGTCAATTTGTGCATCATCGCTCTATTCACCATTTTCACGGAACCAGGCCTTGTCGCTGCCTTCGTTTTCGGTTAAAATCTTATGCATGGTTCGTTGCGCCTGTGGCACAAACATTTGTGGCTCTGGTGAGACAGGTAGCCATTTGACTTCAAGGGTCTCATCGCCATCGGCCTGAATGCGCCCACCTACTAATTGCACTTCAAAGCCAATCGCGATATTTTCTTGCGCGTCACCCCAAGCATTTTTATCTGTGATATGCGTAGAAAGTCCTAAAACTCGAACGACTTCGACATCAAGACCTGTTTCTTCCTTGAATTCACGCACGACCGCCTGCATGGGCGATTCTCCGTAATCCAAGAAACCACCAGGAAAGCCCCAACCAGTATCCGGCGAATCTGCCCGACGTTCTAATAAAATCTCCGTCCGGTCAGCGCTCCAAAGCACACCAAAAGCCGTCACGAAAATCATTCCTTGATGGCCCACTAGTGCCCTCATATCTGCAATATAATTTTTCTCCGTCATGTCTTACATCCTTTAAGGTTTTGAACTTCAAGCTAACTTCTTAGGAAAATAGATAATTTGTGAGCCTGCGCAAGCGCAGAAGTTTCATCAGCGACGAGTAATCGCAGGAGTACACCCAAATTCCTAATTTTCTACAGAAGTTTGTGGCTGCGGTTACTCGCCACAGAAAAACCATGTGCGACTATGTCGCACCGCTTTCAGTATCATGTTATTGATAACATAAATCTTATCATAATTTAGGGCGATTTTGTTATAATAAAAGGATGACCTCACAATCTTTACTCAAACCCAAGGAAAGAATCGATCAGCTGGCGACGAATGACGTGAAAATCATCCAGTCTCGCGACGTTTTTTCCTATTCAGTCGATGCCGTGCTCCTCAGCCGTTTTCCTAATATCCCCAAGCGGGGGCAAATCGTCGATTTGTGCGCGGGAAATGGTGCAGTCGGCCTGTTTGCAAGCAGCAGTACAAACGCCAGCATCGTTGCAATTGAAATCCAAGAACGCTTGGCAGATATGGCCACGAGAAGTGTGCAGTTGAACGAACTAGAGCAGCAAGTGCGCGTGATCCAGGATGATTTGGCTAATACACTAGACCATCTCAATCCTTCTAGCACAGACTTGATTTTCTGCAATCCGCCTTATTTTAAGATAGATGAAAACTCACGAATCAATGAGAGTGAGCATTATCTGTTAGCCCGGCATGAACTCGCAACCAATCTCGATGACATCTGTCGTATCAGTCAACAACTGCTCAAAACAAACGGCCATCTGGCCATGGTGCACCGACCAGATCGCTTTTTTGAAATTATCCAAACCATGACTAAATATAATCTAGTCCCGAAACGGATCCAGTTTGTCTATCCAAAAGCAGATCGAGATGCTAATATTCTACTGATTGATGCCATTAAAGACGGTAAACCTGGTGGCGAGAAATTCCTCCCACCCTTGATTTTGCACAAGTTAGACGGCAGCTACACAGACGAGGTACATCAGATTTATTATGGCTAACCAATATTTTTATGTCCTCTTATGTGCTGATCAGTCGCTTTATGCAGGTTATACCAATGATTTAGACAAACGGATCAAAGCCCACAATGCCGGACAAGGTGCTAAATATACCAAAGCCAGACGTCCGGTCGAGTTGGTTTATTCTGAAACTTTTTCAGATAAATCAGAGGCCATGAAACGGGAGTATTGGTTTAAGAAAACCTTGAGAACACGCCCTAAAAAAGAATCTTTTCTCCGTGAAAAAGGTATTATCATTGTAGAGGGACAGGTGACACATCTCTAACAATTTGACCAACAAAAAACACCTCCAAGTCTATATTGACTTGGAGGTGTTTTGCCGTTATTAGTAAATCAAGTCAAAGATTTCCATAGCAACAAGGTCGATGCTATCAAAATCAGAAGTTTCTTTGATTTTTGGATATTTTACGATGAAGACTTGATTTTCCCCATCAAAGCTGACGGTGATTTGAACTTCTTCGTCTTTTTCAAAGTTAAAAGTATCTTTTGGATCGCCTGATTCGACAAGTTTTTCCAATCGGTTAAGAATAGCAGAGAGATGTGATTTCATTTTATACGGATTCCTTTATGTAAGATATTAAAACGATTCATTGAATCGTTTTAACTTTTATTATTTTAACTTTATTTTACCATATTTATTGAGAATTTTGGCGTGTTTGATTGCTTTTTTCGCAAAATAGGCGACTTTTTTTGGTGTCCTGGCAACGGTTTTAACTGTTTTACCTGGTGCTTGGCGAACGATTCGAGCTGTCCGTCTCGGAATAGACTCCCCTTTTTCGGCCAGATATTGATCATTTGAGATGATTTTATCCAAATAGAACTCATAAACACGCAAGGCAAAGTTTTCTGCAGAAATCTCGTAAAGTTTTTGATCGTAGCGTGCTTGATCAAAGCTAGGTGTTTCTGTAATTGCAGCTAAGATGGTCGCTGCAATGTCATCATCACTCGCAAAAAGACGCCCAAATACGGGTTCAGTGATCAAACTTTGGAGATAAGCGTTATCCGTGGCTAAAACTGGTGTACCAGAGGCTAGCGCCTCAATATAGGTCAGACCTTGCGTTTCGCTAGTCGAAGCTGAGATGAAGAAATCCGCTGCTTTATAATAATAAGCCGTCTGGCTATTATCAACAAGCCCTGTAAAAATTACAATATCATCCAGGGCTAAGTCGCTAACTAGTTTCTGGAGTTTATCGGCATAAGGCCCGCTTCCGACAATCACAAGTTTAACCTTGACTTGATCTCGAATGGTCGCTAAATGCTTAACGATAGATTGGATATTTTTTTCTTCAGCAATACGGGATAATGACAGTAACATCGTTTCATCAGGTAGAATACCAAGACTTGCGCGCAAGTCAACACAATCTTCTGCTGTAATTTCAGGACGTACAAATTTATTTAGTTCGATCCCAGTCGGGATCACTCGTTTCTCAAGGTTAACGCCATAACCATTGACAATGTCTAAGACGATCGCGCTAGGAACAATAATCCCATCCACACCGAATAAATAGCTTTTGATGATATATTTGACCATACCTGGACGCAGAATTTTGCCCTTAGCGATATAATGGACATAATCTTCATATTTCGTATGCAAAGTATGAATGACAGGAATCTTGAGCTGTCTCGCCACAAGCTTTCCTAACATGCCGACCCCAAACTCAGTTTGGGTATGAATAATATCGAGATGATAGGTTTGGGCAACTTGATAAGCTGCGACAACACCTTTAAGCACGATACGTCGCTCAGCCAGTGAGATCAAGGGGATGCTACTCAAACGAATGACATTGACTTGGTCATCGGCAGGATCAGCATGAGGATCTGTCGTTGTAAAAATAAAGACCTGATGGCCCATCTGGGTGAGTTGATTGGATAAGGTTTCGATTGACGTGGCGACACCCGAAACCTGTGGTAAATAAGAGTCAGTAAAAAGACCAATTCTCATAAATACTCCTTTAGAGATTGCAAACGACTCATCCTTTCTACAGTCATGATAGTCAAGACTGTAGAAGTATTGGTCGTTAGGACGTGCTTCAAAGGCACATTAACTATCTAAAACTTGTTGGTAAGCAGCAACGAGTTGGGTTGAGATGCTCTCAATTGACCGGCTTTCAGCGACACGGTGACCGGCTTCCTTTTTATCTATCTTGCCATCTAGTACCCCTCTAAGGGCAGAGACAAAGTCTTCATTCGTTGATACAAGTGTCGCTGCTGTATTATCAAGCCAGCCACCATAGACCGGAATATCACGCGCAACAACATTTTGGCCAGACGCAAGGGCTTCTAAGACGACAATCCCTTCAGTTTCCTCATGTGACGGGAAAAAGAAGACGTCGCTAGCAGTCATAGCACCTTCATAAATATCACCCTTGATATAACCTGGAAATTCTACATTGGTAGGGTGATTCTTCTTGACTAAGCGCCGTACCCAACCAGGAACAGTCCAAAGGTTGGTCTCACCAAACCAGATAAAGCGTACATCAGGCATCATTTCAGCTACCTTGACGAAATCATCGATACCTTTGCGCTTAAAGTAAAGCGCCGCACACATAACAATCTTTTGGTCGGGCAATACTTGAAAATGATTTTTAAAAGCCTGCTCTTTTTCAGGAGACTGGCAATATTTACTCAGGTCAATGCCGTTTGAAATGGCAACAACAGGGACATTCACGCCATAAGAGGTGATGAGTTGCTTCGAATAATCGGTTGGCGTGATGACCAAATCCGCATGACGGTATAAGAAGGTTAGATATTTTTTAACAATAGGGGCTAATAAATTTGAGCCGATAAAAGAATTTCTGAAATCTTCCATTGTTGAATGACCGTGGTAGATTACTTTCTTGCCCATTCGCTTCGCACGAAAAAGCAGCATAATGCTTTTGATGCCGTAAGTGTTGATATGTGCAATGTCAAAATCCTCGTGGGGATTTGTTGTATAATCAATGCCAGCAATGTCTAATGCTCGCTTTTGATGGTAGATAGCACGGCCAATGCCAGATTTACGTAAAAATTTTTCGGCTTCTAAATAGAGTAAGATTTTCATAACTTATGTCTATTATATCAGAAAATCACTAGGAAACATCAGTCTTACGGCGTAAATTCAAGAAAAAGCAAATATTGATGAAAAAAATGTCATTTTTTTTCAAAAAAGGGTTGACCCATTTTCAATTTTGCGATATAATTATTTATGTTGCTGAGGAAATCAGAAACAAATTACTTACCTCGGTCCGTTGGTCAAGGGGTTAAGACACCGCCTTTTCACGGCGGTATCACGGGTTCGAATCCCGTACGGACTATCATAAACTTTCGTCAGAATGGACGGAAGTTTTTTTGTACCGTTTTCCAAAATAGGTGTGTAATCATTGTGAAGAAGGGAAATGATATGTTTGAAAAGAAAGAAAAAAACAAGCATGATTTCATGATAGAAAATTTTGATCGTTTATTGACATAAGTGATTAACGCAAAGGATGTGACAACAGAGATTAAGGCAATTTTGATAACGCACTATATGCGTTTTCAAAAATCACATAATATTGATCGAGAATGGACACAGATTTCCTCAGAACTCAGACCCTTTGCACTAAAAATGACTTTACTACGCTCCATGGGTGAACTGTTCATGGCCCTTAACAATCGGCATTTAACTTTAAATGAAATTGTGGGTGGTCAAGCCATCTTGACAGGATTTTTAATGAAAATCTAACGACAAAAAATCACGCTTGGTGGCGTGATTTTTACTTGCTTTATTTATCTTGTTCAGCCTTGGCAGACTCAGCATCTTTAAAGTCTAACTTATCAGAGGATGTAGCAAGTTTAACAGTTGCTGTTTTTTCTTTACCCTCACGGTAGTAAGTGACTTTCATCTCGTCTCCGACATTGTATTTGTAAAGCGCGCTTTGAAGTTCAGTACTAGTTGTCACTTTAGTATCACCAATTTTCGTGATCACATCATATTTTTTAAGTCCCGCAGTGTCGGCTGGTAGACCTTTTTGAACTTTGGCGACCACGACACCTGCTGTGACAGAGTCAGGAAGTTTGAGCTCGTCGATATAGCGCGAGTTAATGCCAGTGAGATCAACCATTTGCACGCCGAGTGCTGGGCGCTTGATTTCACCGTCTTTTTCGAGTTTACTGATAATTTCAACGACATCATTGGATGGAATGGCGAAGCCCATCCCTTCAACAGAAACATCTCTTGAAGATGAACCTGTTGCAGAGATCTTGCTTGAGTTGATGCCGATGACTTGACCTTCGACGTTGATCAAAGCACCACCAGAGTTGCCGGGATTAATCGCGGCATCGGTTTGAATGGCATTAACATTGACGGTTTCATTGCTTTCATTTTGCATGATAACCTTGCGTGATAGACTAGAGATAATCCCTTCAGTGGCTGAGTTAGCATATTCACTTCCTAGAGGAGAGCCGATAGCAATGGCGGGCTCTCCAACAGTAAGCTTGGAAGAATCGCCGAATTCAGCAACTTTTGTGACTTCTTTAGATGGAATTTTAATGACCGCTAAATCGCTATAAGCATCTTTCCCGACTAAAGTACCTTTGACCTTATTACCATTTGATAGCATGATTTCTAGTGAGCTTGCACCATCAACGACGTGGTTGTTGGTAACGATATAAGCGTAATCACCGTCTTTTTTATAGATGACACCAGAGCCTTCACCTGCGGGTTGTTCTTTAGCATTATCCTTATTAGTAGATGAGCTATCACCAAAAAGATCATCTAATGAGTTGCTTGACGACGCTTTTTGATAATTAATGACAGAGACAACGGCATCAGATACTTTGGCAATCGCTTTAGTCGTACTACTTGATACTTTATAAGAAACATCAGACACTTTGGTCGTGCTGGTTTGATTCGTCTTGATAGGCGTATCACCCGTAAAATGGTCGTAGGCGATATTACCACCTAATGAAACAGCACCACCGATAATCCCAGCAGCGATTAATTTTACAGCAGTTTTTTTACTATTTTTCATATGTCACTTCCTTTACATTGTTGTTGATAGCTTAAGTTTACCTTATACCACTTAATCATACCTTAAAACTAAGCATTTGTTAAATATTTAGTAGTAAATTATCGCCATGACCAGGAAGTTATACACAATATTGTGGATAAAACACTCATTTTGTGAACAAGTGTGTAAAAATCCATGAGTTTTCCACAAAAATGTGGAAACTTTTGTGAAAATGTGGATAAATCAAGTTTTCACAGCTTTACATTTCTTTTCTGCTGTGGATAATAATGATTTTGATTTTTTGGTATAATTAAAGCATGAGAATAAAGATCATTAGTGTCGGAAAATTGAAGGAAAAGTATCTCACGGCAGGAATTGCGGAATACGTCAAGCGCCTGTCGCGTTTTGGTCAGGTAGAAATCGTTGAGCTAGCAGATGAAAAAACACCTGATCGAGCATCTGAAAAGGAAAACGCGCAGATTTTAGCCAAAGAAGGAGATCGGATTTTGGCGAAAATCTCAGATCGTGATTTTGTTTATTCGATGGCGATTGAAGGTAAGCTCATCTCATCAGAAGAGTTATCCACAAGTCTTGAACAAGCCATGCAACAGGCTTCGACCCTTGTTTTTATCATTGGTGGTAGTTTAGGCTTGGATCCACGAGTTAAAAAAAGGGCTAATGCCTTGATTAGCTTTGGTCGGATCACCCTACCTCACCAATTGATGCGACTCGTTCTAACCGAACAGATCTATCGCGCGTTTATGATTCGCGAAGGGAGTCCTTATCATAAATGACAATCATTGAGACATTTTTAGCCCATCAAAATCCGGAAAATGCGTCAGGTATGAAGCGATACATGAAAAACCACTTTGAATTTCTGGGGATTAAAACACCGGAACGCCGGGCGCTGTCCCGAGATTTTTTGTGTGAAAAAGCCAAAGAGGGGTGTGTTGACTGGGTGCTTGTGGATAAGTTATGGGCCCTAGACTATCGTGAATTCCAATATCTGGCTGGCGATTATCTAAAAAAAGTTCAGAAATGGCTGACCTTAGCCGATCTTGAGAGACTTTATGCATTAGCCATCCAAAAATCGTGGTGGGATTCGATTGATTTTCTGGATGAGCATGTGGGCAGTATTGTGCAACGTTTTCCACAGGCCAAGGCAACCATGCTAGCTTGGTCACAAGATGATAACTTTTGGATTCGTAGGCTAGCGATTGACCATCAGTTGGGCTTTAAGTTAACAACGGATACGGACTTATTGGCACAAATAATCAGAAACAATTTTGGATCAAACGAATTCTTCATTAACAAAGCCATTGGGTGGAGTTTGCGTGAGTATTCTAAAGTCGCACCAGACTGGGTACGCACGTTTATTACTGATTATGAGGCTGAGCTTAACAATTTATCCATTAGAGAAGGATTGAAAGTATTAAAACGGTCATCTGTTTAAGCAACTTTAAGCGATGCGCTGGTGTAAAATCTTGGCAAAATAAATGAGAACGGAGTGAGGACAGTTGACAAAGAAAAATTATCGGATTTTTGAGCGCGTGCGCGTGGCAGTGCTGATTACTTTTATCAGTGGTTTTTTGGATGCCTATACCTTTGTAACCCAAGGCAAGCGCTTTGCTGGTTTGCAGACTGGGAATTTTATCTATCTAATGAAAAGTCTAGCTGAAGGTAATTTGACGGGAGCATCGAATTATTTACTACCGATTTCAGCCTTTATGTTAGGGGCAGTTTTTACCTATTTCGCGCGGAAATTTGCTGTGCAAAATAAACATTTACGGTGGCATGCCTTAGCTGGCTTGATTATTTTTATAGGCGTTTTAATCACTGCCGCGATGGCACAGTTTGTCGCTTCAAAATGGACGGTACTGTCGCTTTCTTTCATTGCTGCTGTTCAGCTAGAGTCTTTCAAACGGATGCGTGGTGTACCTTATACTAATACGATGATGACGGGGAATCTGAAAAATATGTCCGTTTTCATTGTGCAAGGTCTGGTCGAGCGAAAACCTGAAATTTTGAAACGCGGCGGCTATACTTTTTTAATCATCGCAGGCTTCTGTCTGGGTGTGTTTATCTCGACCGTTTTAGCTCATAAATTTGATGAGAATGCCCTCTATGCTCTTTTGCCTATTATCTTTGGTTTCAATCTGGTGCTGTATCTTGAGAAGGCAAACGGTTTTGATTAAGGAGAATTCATTTATTAAGGGAGATAATCTAATAAATTGTCATTTAATTTATAATAGAGAAATAAGGCATATTTTGGATATCGAACATTTATAATCGTTAAAAATAAGAGTTAAAACAAATGTATTGACAAAGTCAGATAGCGTGATAAAATAGTAACAATATCTAAACGCAAAGCAAGTATTTGCTTACTTAAAATTAAGAAAGAAGGAACTATTTCAATGTCAAATTGGGACACTAAATTTCTGAAAAAAGGCTATACATTCGATGACGTATTGCTCATTCCTGCTGAAAGTCATGTACTACCAAACGAGGTAAACATGAAAACACAGCTTGCACCCAACTTGATTTTGAATATTCCCGTTATTTCCGCGGCCATGGATACAGTCACTGATAGTGCGATGGCCATCTCGATGGCACGTCAAGGTGGGATGGGCGTGGTTCACAAAAATATGAGTGTTGCTGAACAAGCCGATGAAGTGCGTAAAGTCAAACGCTCAGAGTCTGGTGTTATCACTGATCCGTTTTTCTTGACACCGACGCATACGATTCAAGAAGCAGAAGACTTGATGTCAATGTACCGTATTTCTGGTGTGCCAATCGTTGAAACGCTTGAAAATCGCAAATTGGTTGGGATTTTGACCAACCGTGATCTGCGTTTTGTTGAAGATTATGACCAAGAAATCCAAAATGTCATGACTTCAGAAGATTTGGTAACTGCTCAAGTCGGTACGACCTTGAAAGAAGCAGAGTCACTCCTTCAAAAACATAAAATTGAAAAATTGCCACTCGTGGATGGTGAAGGTCGTCTATCAGGCTTGATTACGATTAAAGATATCGAACGTGTGATTGAGTTTCCAAACGCTGCGAAAGATGCGCAAGGTCGCTTGATTGTGGCCGGTGCTGTTGGTGTCAGCTCTGACACCTTTGAACGTGCTGAAGCCTTGTTTGAAGCGGGAGCTGATGCTATTGTTATTGACACTGCGCATGGTCATTCGGCAGGCGTTTTACGCAAAATCGCTGAAATTCGTGATCATTTCCCAGACCGTACATTGATTGCGGGTAACATTGCCACTGCTGAAGGTGCACGTGCCCTTTATGAAGCAGGCGTTGATGTGGTTAAGGTTGGGATTGGTCCTGGTTCAATCTGTACGACACGTGTCGTTGCAGGTGTTGGTGTGCCACAAATTACAGCCATTTATGATGCAGCAGCTGTTGCGCGTGAATATGGTAAAACAATCATCGCTGATGGTGGGATTAAGTATTCAGGAGATATCGTAAAAGCACTTGCTGCTGGTGGCGATGCTGTGATGCTTGGCTCAATGTTGGCTGGAACAGACGAGTCACCAGGCGAATTTGAAATCTACCAAGGCCGTAAATACAAAACATACCGTGGTATGGGTAGCTTGTCAGCCATGAAAAAAGGCTCATCAGATCGCTACTTCCAAGGTGGTGTCAATGAAGCGAACAAACTTGTGCCAGAAGGTATTGAAGGGCGTGTTGCTTACAAAGGCTCAGCGACAGATATCGTTTTCCAAATGATTGGTGGCTTGAAAGCCGGCATGGGTTATACTGGTGCTGCTGATATTGATGCTTTGCATGAAAATGCACAGTTTATCGAAATGTCAGGTGCTGGTTTGAAAGAAAGCCACCCTCATGATGTGCAAATTACTAAAGAAGCACCCAACTATTCTGTACATTAAGCATAAAATACAGGTGCGTATAGCATTATAAATCTTCTAGTCCTTTTGTGGATTAGGAGATTTTTATTTGCTTATTCTAAAAAAAATTCAAATAATGCAAAAAAAAGACAATCTTTTTGTCATTATTTGTTGACAGCGCTTACAGAAAAGTGATAAGATTTAAGCAGAATAAGGGTAGTAATTATTAAGTTAAGCTAGACCAAAAATAGATAGGGAATCCTGTCGTTTTTGGTCTATTTTTTATCTGTTTAAAAAGATGGAGTTGAGCTATGCAAATCAGTAAAATTTTGAATAACAACGTCGTCATTACTGAAAAAGATCAGGCAGAAGTAGTGGCTATGGGACGTGGGCTGGCATTTGGTAAAAAGATCGGCGATCAAATTGCAGTGGATAAAATTGAGAAATTTTATACGTTAAAAGGTGATGAAAGTAGTCGTGTCGATGAGTTACTTGCTGGGATTCCGGATGACATTTTTTTGATTACAGATAAGGTCATTACCTTAGCCAAAGAGAAAATTCCTGGCAAAATTAATGACTCGCTTTTCTTATCGCTAGCTGACCATATTAATGCCACACAGCTTCGAGCTCAAGAGGGCTTTGTTATTAAGAACTTCTTACTTTGGGATATTAAACGTTTCTTTCCAACGGAATTTAGTATCGGCAAGAAGGCAGTAGCTGATATTTCTGACAAATTTGATTTACCGCATTTGCTAGAGACGGATGACGAAGCGGGGTTTATCGCCATGCACATCGTCAACAGCGAACTTGGACGGGGTGAGTCCAGTGCGTCAGAATTAACTAAACTGATGGAAGAAATGTTGACGATTGTCAAATATAGCTTGAAGGTTGCGATTAACGAAGAGGATATTTTCTTTCAGCGTTTTGTGACCCACCTCAAGTTTTTCAGTGAACGTGTTTTACTTGATGATAATAAATCCTTGTCTAAGAGTGATGATCGTCTCTTTGAGATGATTATTGAGAGATTTCCTGAAAGTTACGAAACGACAAGTAAGATTGTCAATTTCTTAGATAAGACGCGAGGTTACCAAGTCTCAAAAGATGAGCAGACCTATATCACGATTCATCTGGCACGCATCTTGCCTCAAAATTCTTAACCATGTTTATTCAGGGCATCTTGCCCTTGAAAATATAGATTGGCTGTTGGATTTCAGTCAATCAACCATCATCATAAAGGAGAAAAAATGTCGTGTCCGTGGAAAGACACAAGTCGCTTGGATCGTTACATTAAGTTGGCGAAACCTCCAGTAAAATTAATTAATTTTTGGAGGAAAAATCATGGGTAAATATGAAGAACTGGCGAAAAAAATCGTCAAAGAAGTGGGTGGCAAGGAAAATGTCAACTCATTAACCAACTGTATCACGAGACTACGTTTCAAATTAAAAGATGAGTCTAAGGCAAATACAGAAACGTTGAAAAATATGGATGGTGTTGTGACTGTTATGCAGGCAGGCGGACAATATCAGGTGGTTATCGGCAACCATGTCCCTGACGTTCGTAAAGATGTTGACGCTGTTTTGGGTGTCCTTGAACCTGTCACTAACGATGGACCAAAGGGGAATCTTTTTGACCGTTTTGTTGACATGATCTCAGGGATTTTCCAACCAATCCTGCCAACACTCGCAGCAGCAGGTATGCTGAAAGGAATGGCGGCAATTTTGAGTTTTGCCATGGGACCTTCTTTTGCAGCAGGATCAACTTATGCTGTCTTTAATGCCATGGGCGATGGTCTTTTCTTGTTCATGCCAATCTTCCTGGGCTTTACGGCCATGAAAAAATTTGGTGGAACACCTTTCTTAGGGATGATGATTGCATCAGCCTTAGTTTATAAAGGATTTATTGACGGATCAGCGACTGCTCAATTAGCTGAAACGGGCGGTATGCATTTCTTTGGTATTCCATTCTCAATTCCAGTGGCGGGTTATGGCTCAACAGTGATGCCAATTATCGGGTCAACAGCTTTTGCGGCTCTTGTTGAGAAAATGCTTCGCAAAGTTATTCCAGATGTGGTCAAACTTTTCTTAGTGCCATTCTTCACAACGTTGATTGTTGTGCCATTGACTTTCTTGGCGATTGGTCCAGTGATGAATTTAGCCGCAGATTTACTAGGTAATAGTTTACTTGCAGTTCAAAACTTTAATCCGATTATCTTCGGTGCGATTATTGGTTTCGGATGGCAAATTCTGGTTATGTTTGGCATGCACTGGGCTTTGATTCCATTTGTTATCATTGCCTTGGCATCAGGTCAACCAACATCACTTTTGGTTGGTAGTGGTAGCGTTTCATTTGCACAGACAGGTGCTGTACTTGCTGTGTTGTTGAAAACAAAAAATATGAAATTAAAAGAACTGTCAATCCCAGCTTTTATCTCAGGTATTTTCGGTGTAACAGAACCAGCAATCTACGGTATTACATTACCTAAGAAAAAACCATTCTGGGCATCATGTATTGTTGGTGCTATTACAGGTGCGATTGCCATGGGATTAGGCACTGAAGTTTATACGAATGGTGGCTTAGGCGTCTTCAGATATACAACCTTGATTGCTCCTGATGGCTCAATGAAATTTGTCATCTATGCCATTATCTTAGATGTGGCGGCATTAATTGCAGGTTTCGGTTTGGCTTATGTTTTAGGATTTGATGACGATGTAGAGACAGTAGCGCTCACGAAAGAAGAAGCCAAAAAAGCAGCGACAGGACAAAAAAATATTCAGCCCCAAAAAGAAGTTTTAGTAACACCTGTAGCAGGCCAAGTTTTGCCACTTAGTGAAGCTGGAGATGCAGCATTTGCAGAAGGGATTATGGGTCATGGTGTTGTTGTGGTTCCAAGTAAGGGTGAAGTTGTCGCACCAGCTGATGGTATCGTGATGACTTTATTCCCAACTAAACATGCCATCGGTTTATTGACAGATGCCGGAGCGGAAGTTTTGATCCATGTTGGTATTGATACTGTTCAACTTGATGGTCAATATTTTGAGACCTTTGTTCAGCAAGGGGACCACGTGAAAAAAGGTCAAAAATTATTATCCTTTGATATAGAAGCTATTAAAGCAGCAGGTTATAGTACAGAAACACCTGTCATTGTGACGAATACACCAAGTTACGAGAAGATTAATGTGACAGATCAAGAAATGGTTTCAGGACAGGACATGCTATTGATGCCTGTTTAAATCACAAAGTGCACAGGAACCAATATCTATTTTTGAGCAAACTATAACAGTTTGATAACAAGGAAAATGGTAAGCCAAAAAGAGAAACCTGTTAAATAGATAGTACGCCTAGGCGTACTATTTGCACAATGAGATAAAAATAATCTATTAAATAATGACAAGATAGGAGAAATATGACATTTCCAAAAGATTTTCTATGGGGCGGTGCAACAGCTGCCAATCAATTTGAAGGTGGCTACGATCAAGGTGGCAAAGGCCTTTCAGTACCAGACTTAAAAACGGTCGGCGGGGTAAAACTTGAGCGCCGCTTCACGCCAACAGTTGAAGAAGGAGTCTACTACCCAAGCCACAAGGCGATTGATTTTTATCATCACTATAAAGAAGATATCAAACTTTTCGGTGAGATGAACTTCAATATTTTCCGCATGAGTATTTCATGGTCGCGGATTTTCCCAATGGGAGATGAGTTAGAACCCAATGAAGCAGGCCTCGCATTTTATGATGATGTCATTGATGAGCTCATCAAAAATGGCATGACACCACTGATTACCCTATCTCATTTTGAGCTACCAATGGGCATTGTGGAAAATTATAATGGTTTTTCTGACAGACGTGTGATTGACCTCTTTGTTCGATATGCTGAAACAGTCATGACGCGCTACAAATCTAAAGTCAAATACTGGATTACATTTAATGAGATGAACTTCGGTGCCATGGATCATGGTGAGCTAACCGTTTTAGGGATGAATCCAAACGATGAAACGATCTATCCAAACGGTGCTAAAACTAATGAAAAAGTACGTTTCCAAGCCTTGCACAACGCCATGGTCGCAAGCGCTAAGGTCGTCAAACTAGGTCATGACATCAACCCAGACTTCATGATTGGCTGTATGATTTGTCATATTACCAGCTACCCTTTGACACCAAAGCCAGAAGATGTCCTCAAACGCAAAGAGTTTGATCTCTTATTTGCCAAGTTTGTCGGCGACGTCCAAACTCGTGGTGTTTACCCACCTTACATGACAACCTACCTTGAAAAGAAAAACATCTTCCCAGTTTTTGAACCAGGAGATGCCGACATTCTAAAAGCAGGTACGGTCGACATGTATACCTTCTCATACTACATGACGATTTGTATCACCACTGATGAGAACGCCAACGAAACAGGCGGTAACCTCATGGGCGGCAAAGCCAATCCTTACCTTAAGGCTAGCGAATGGGGCTGGCAAGTTGATCCGATTGGTCTTGAATATACCTTGCTCGACCTACAAGATCGCTATAACATGCCACTGATGGTGGTGGAAAATGGTCTAGGCTTTGCAGATGAGCTGCAAGCAGACGGGACGATAGTCGATGATTACCGTATTGATTATATGCGTGATCATATTAAAGCCATGGATTCAGCGATTGAAAAAGGGGCAAACCTGATAGGCTACACTATGTGGGGGCCGATTGATCTGGTTTCTGCAGGGACAGGTGAAATGAAAAAACGTTATGGCTTCATCTATGTTGACATGAATAATGATGGCTCAGGTAGCCTCAAACGTTACAAGAAGAAGTCATTTGACTGGTATAAAGAAGTGATCACAAGCAATGGTGCAGTATTATAAAAGTCACTAAAAATACCTAGTAGTAGAGGTGCTAAAGTCATCTCCTAAATACAGGTAAGTAGGAGGAGTTATGTAACTAATTGTTGAAAAAAACGAAGCAGCAATCAGCCAAGTGGCAGCGGATTTACTTTTTGGCAAAATGATTTCGAAACATCGTGTGAATTTAGCGATCACAGCTGGTGCAACACCTCAAAAAACCTATGAGCTTCTGGTTGAAAAAGTGAAACAAAAGTCTTATTTGAAACATGTGCATTACTATAATTTTGATGAAGTGCCATTTTTAAATCAAGAAGCTCATGATGGTGTGACGATGACATGTTTAAAAAACTTGTATTTTACACCAGCTGGTATCCCTGCTCAGCAGATTCATCCCCTCACGGCTAGCAATTATCAAACACATGATGCAAGATTGCTAGCAGATGGTGGTTTAGATGCGATCTTTATAGGGATTGGAGCAGATGGTCATTTCTGTGGTAATCTACCTCAGACGACTCATTTTCAAGATGAAACAGTAGCCGTTGATGTGACGAGTCGACCTGATATGGCGGATATTTTGAAAAATGAGATGGTAAAAGCGGGTGTATCTGAGGATTTGGCGTGTGATTACTATGTGACGATGGGACCCAAGAGCGTGATGGCTGCACAACAAGTGATCCTAATGGCGATAGGTGAAGCAAAGGCTAAAATAATTAAGCAAGCTTTATTTGGGGAAGTAAGGCAAGCAGTACCTGCAAGTATCTTACAGCTCCATCCGAATCTACTCGTTTTGTTAGATGAGGCTGCGGCGCGTGAGATAATGAGTTGAAGCTTGGTGTTTAAAAAATAGTTTGACGTAAGAAAGGGAGAAGTTAAGGATATGGCATTTCCAAAAGGTTTTTTATGGGGTGGTGCGACAGCTGCAAATCAGCTAGAGGGCGGCTACTTAGCCGGTGGTAAGGGACTTTCAGATGCAGATGTTTGCACAGGGGGTTCGCATACACAAAGTAAACGCATTACGCCAGTTTTAGAGGCGGATACGTTTTATCCGTCACATGAGGCGATTGATCACTATCATCGTTATCAAGAAGACATCGCGCTTTTTGCAGAAATGGGCTTTAAAGTCTACCGTTTTTCAATTGCTTGGACGAGAATTTTCCCAACGGGTGAAGAAACTGAGCCAAATGAAGCAGGACTACAATTTTATGAAAATTTGATAGATGAATGCTTAAAATATGACATTGAACCACTGGTCACCATTTCACATTATGAAATGCCTTATGCTTTGACCGAAAAGTACAACGGTTGGACAGATCGTCGCGTGATTGATTTGTACGTGACTTATTGTCAGGCGATTTTCACGCGTTTCAAGGGGAAAGTTAAACGCTGGCTGACCTTCAATGAGATCAATTGTGGCGCCATGCCTTTGGGCAATCTTTTGAGTTTAGGTATTCTAAATGATGGGACAACTGAATTCATGCATCAAATTGATCAACCGCAACTACGTTTTCAAGCCCTGCACCATCAGTTTATTGCCAGTGCTAAAGCCGTTCAGCTAGGGCATGAGATTGATCAAGATAACCAAATCGGCTGCATGATTGCTTATATGATGAGCTATCCTTTAACGCCTAATCCAGCAGATGTTTTAGAGAATCAAAAAGTGATGCAGATCTCTAATTACCTTTGTGGTGATGTGCAAGTTCGTGGCGCTTATCCAAGTTTTGCCAAGCGATATTTTACAGAAAATGACATTCAAATTGAAAAAGAGCCAGAGGATGATGCCATTTTAGCAGCTGGTAAAGTTGACTTTTATACTTTCAGCTATTACATGACCGTCTGTCAAACGACAGATGAAGCGGCTAAGAGTGGTGGTAATCTCATGGGTGGCGCTAAAAATCCTTATTTGACATCAAGTGACTGGGGGTGGCAGATTGACCCACTAGGCTTACGGATTGCCCTAAATGAAATCTATGACCGTTATCAAATACCGTTAATGGTTGTGGAAAATGGTTTAGGAGCGTATGATAAGATTAAGGCTGATGGCACGATTGATGACGATTATCGTATTGACTATCTCAAACAGCATATCAACGCTATGCACGAGGCAGTACTTGATGGTGTTGACTTAATTGGTTACACACCTTGGGGCTGTATCGATCTAGTCTCAGCCTCAACTGGCGAAATGGCCAAACGCTATGGCTTTATCTATGTTGAAAAATATGACGATGGGTCAGGTGATTTTTCAAGGCGTCGGAAAAAATCTTTTGACTGGTACAAAGCAGTCATTGCAAGCAATGGTGAAAAACTTTAAGCAAGAATTTTCACTTCTAAAAAGGGGAAATAAAACATGACGAAAATAGCTTTTTTTGATGTGGATGGCACATTGGTCGGGGATTCTAGTGTGCCAACACCGGCAACAGTTGAGACGGTGCATCGTTTCCAAGCTTTAGGCAATCTAGCCTTTATCTGTACAGGACGTTCTAAACCAGAGATATTGCCGGATATTATGGCGATTGGCTTTGATGGGATCATCGGTGCTGGTGGCGGCTATATTGCTTACGGTGATGAAATCCTTCATCATCATACCATGCCAGAAAAAGCAGTTCGGGAAATCATCGAATTTTTCGATGCACACAAGATTGGCTATTACTTGGAGTCCAATAGTGGTTTGTTTGGTAGCAAGCACTATAAAGACACCATTCAGGCAACGATTGGTGAGTACTGCCAAGGGGATGAAGCCAAAATCGTCGAGCTCACAACCGCCAATCAATGGTTTTATGACTTGATTGACAGCTATGCTGGGCGTGAAATTGACTATGCGGATGTCAATAAAATTTCTTTTATCAATCGTGAAGTCGGTTATCAAACGATCGCCGATAAATTTGGTCAGCAGTTTGAAATGTTCCATATGACCGTACCGTTTTTCGGCAAGGAAAGTGGTGAAATTGCTGTCAAAGGCAATGACAAACAAACCGCAATCGAACTTGTCCTCAATAAACTCAAGATGACAAAAGCAGACGCTATCTCTATTGGTGACGCTAACAATGACCTCGCCATGTTTCGTGCTTGTGGCTACAACATCGCCATGGGCAACGGAACAGACGAACTCAAAGCAGCAGCAAACGAAATCACAACAGACGTCGACCACGACGGTATTGCAGAAAGTTTCAAGAACAATAATTATTTCAAATAAAAAGGCATTTCTCGCTATAAGCTTGATTAAATAAAAAAATAAGGAGAAATAAAAATGGGATTTCCAAAAGGATTTTTATGGGGCGGCGCAACTGCTGCCAACCAATGTGAAGGTGGCTATGATGTAGATGGTCGCGGACTAGCTAATGTTGATGTCGTTCCACTCGGTAAGGACCGTTTTCCGATCATTACAGGAGAGATGAAACATCTCGCATTTGACGATGAACATTTCTATCCAGCAAAAGAAGCGATTGATATGTACCATCATTTCAAAGAAGATATCAAACTATTCGGCGACATGGGCTTTAAAACATACCGGTTATCTATCGCTTGGTCACGTATTTTTCCAAAAGGCGATGAAACTGAGCCAAATGAAGCAGGTCTCAAATTCTATGAAGATCTATTCAAAGAATGTCACAAATATGGGATTGAACCCTTGGTGACAATCACTCATTTTGACTGTCCGATTCATTTGATTACTGAATATGGTGGTTGGAAAAATCGCAAACTCGTGGATTTCTATGAAAATCTCGTCCGCGTCCTCTTCACGCGTTATAAAGGTTTGGTTAAATATTGGTTGACCTTTAACGAAATCAACATGATTCTCCACGCACCATTTATGGGCGCAGGTTTGACTTTCGAAGATGGTGAAAATAAAGAGCTTGCACAATATACAGCTGCGCACCATGAATTGTTAGCCAGTGCCAAAGCGACTAAAATTGCCCACGAGATTGATCCAGAAAACAAGGTCGGTTGTATGATGGCAGGCGCCTCTTACTACCCATACTCTTGTCGTCCTGGTGATGTTTGGGCAGCCTATGAAGATGCGCGTGACGAGTATTACTTGATTGATGTGCAGGCGCGTGGTGAATATCCAGCTTATTTCTTAAACCGTCTGGCAGGAAAAGGTATTCAATTGCCGATTGAGGATGGCGATCTTGACTTCCTGAAAGAAAACACGGTCGATTTCGTATCCTTTAGTTACTATTCAACCCGCGTGTCAATTGGTGATGATAACGATGAGGTGGAGAATACTGGCGCTAATATCTTTGACTCTGTCAAAAACCCTTACCTCGAATCAAGCGAATGGGGCTGGCAGATTGACCCGCTTGGGTTCCGCTTGACCTTGAATAGTCTCTACGACCGTTACCAAAAACCGCTTTTCGTGGTTGAAAATGGTCTAGGCGCAGTCGAAGTACCAGATGAAAACGGATATGTGGTAGATGATTATCGCATTGATTATATGGCAAAACATGTGGATGCGATGCGTGATGCGATTGAACTCGACGGTGTGGACGTGCTTGGCTATACATCTTGGGGTTGTATTGATTTGGTGTCTGCCGGAACGGGTGAGATGAAAAAACGCTATGGCTTCATTTATGTTGACCGTGACAATGAAGGCAATGGTACACTCAAACGTACCCCTAAAAAGTCGTTCAACTGGTATAAACAAGTCATCGCAAGCAATGGCGCTGATACGAGTTGGGAAAAAGAATAAATTACTATGGAAGAAAAGTCGACTTTGGTTGGCTTTTTTTGATGGCAATCAAAAAGCTTCAGCGTGAAGGCTAAAGCTTTATGGGATTATCTATCTTAAACCATTCAAGAAAATCGTGGTCAAATCATCGGTCATGGCAAAGAGTTTGTCTGGCGTGTCGCTAAAGATTTTCAACCCCTCGTTGTAGATGCGGAAGATGCTTAAAATTGTTTCGTCATCATAGTGTGGATTGATAAAGTTATCCTTACGACCTTTTTTGACCAAAGCTAGAATAAGTTGATCAGATTTATCTTGGGCAGCTTGGTCATAAAAACTAGCATCAGAGGCGTAGAGAGTCATGATATTTTGATTGAGCGTACCTGAATTTTTTTGCATCTCAGCTAACTCAAATTGGGTCAAGCGGCGATAAGCTGCCTCGAAAGATAAATCTGACTGGATAATCGCCTCATACTGGTCATAAATCGTTTGAAAATGGTCAAAGATGACTTTTTTTATTAATGCTTGCTTAGTCTCATAATAATTAAAAATCGTGACTTTGGAAACGCCAGCAGTTTTTGAAATATCGGTCACAGCAATCTTTTTAATCGGCAAAGTACTGAGTAAGTCAAAAGTCACGTGCTCGATTTTTGCCATTTTATCTAATTTGTTTTTGGTATAGCCATTCATAGTTTTATGATAGAACTTTTGAACTCATTTGTCAATGTGAGTACAAAATCAGTTGACAATTAGCAGTAAAAGCGTAAAATATGAACTATATAGCATAGGAGAGTTCAAAATGTCAGAAATTATTAAAATTGGAAATCTAAAGAAGTCTTTTGGTAAGTTCCAGGCCTTGAAAGATGTTACTTTCACCGTCAATGCTGGTGAAGTTGTTGGCTTTTTAGGACCTAATGGTGCGGGCAAGTCAACGACCATTCGAACACTACTCGGTTTATTGAAAAAAGATAGTGGCAACGTCATGATTTTTGGTCAGGACGTGTTCACCGCAGCAGATGCCATTCATGAAAAAATCGCCTATGTGCCAGGTGAAACCAATGTTTGGGATAATATGCGAGGCGGCGATATTTTGGCGCTCTTTGCTAAACTCCGTAAAAATGTCAACCTAGACAAACAGGCTGAGCTCATCCAAGCCTTTCATTTTGATGTTAACAAAAAAGCCAAAGCCTATTCTAAAGGTAATAAACAAAAGATCGCTCTGATTTCGGCGCTTGCGACCGAAGCCGATCTCTATATATTTGATGAACCCACAAGTGGGCTTGATCCGCTCATGGAAAATGTTTTTCAGACTGAGGTCAAACGCTTGAAACAAGCCGGTAAGGCGATTCTACTTTCCTCGCATATCTTATCAGAAGTTGAAAAACTGGCTGACACCATTGTCATCATCAAAGACGGTGAGATTATCGAGCGGGGCAGTTTGCAGGAGTTGAGGTCGATTACCCAGTCTAAGATGATAGTGACAACAAGGACTGAGCTTTCAGGCCTACGTGATTTTTCGAGCGTGAGTCAACTTCAAATCTCTGGCAATACGGCGACGTTCTTGCTTGATGATGCGGGGGTTCCAGCGGTCATGAGCTATCTGGCTGCGCAAGAAATCATCAAAATCGCTACACAAAAACCGACGCTTGACGAATTGTTCATGGATAAATACGCTGAAGGCGGTGACGCCCTATGACAAATTTTACGCTCATTTTCAGAAACTTGATCAAAAAAGACTGGAAGAAGCTCAGTCTTAGCTTGATTGGGCTGGTCTATTTCGCCGTTTTTTATGCGCCCATGATGTCGAACATCTACAGCACAAAAGCTGAACTCTTGGCCATGTTTGAAACCCTGAAAAATCCAGCCATGATTGCCCTTGTTGGCCCGACTGAGGCGACGGCGCAAACTGTGACCATGGCTAGTTTCTATTTTCAGGAAATGACTTTATTTACAGCCCTTATTTTCATTATCGTTGGCATCCTACATGTCCTGTCCCGAACCCGAGCAGAGGAAGAAGAAGGTCTGAGCGAACTTGTCCTCAGCTTTCCAGTTGGTAAATTGACGCAACCAGTCGCCGTTTTGCTAGAAATGACCGGCTTTTATTTGACCAGTGGCGCCTTGATCACGGCGGGTCTAAGTCTCGTAACCCAAGCAAGCAATGGTTTTAGCCTAACAACTAACGCCCTGTATGGTTTTTCCCTAGCGCTGAGTGGCCTCCTTTTCTCAGCGCTGGCCCTACTCATCGCACAACTTTTCGCCACAGCCAGCACCGCCAGAAACGTAACCTTCAGCCTCCTCGGTGCTCTCTACATCGCCCGCGCCTTCACTGATTTGTCAAATCTCACACTCTCCCGCCTCAACCCCCTCGCCTGGGTTTATCTCAGTAGCCCCGCCATCGGGAACCATGGCCTCTATCTGCTAGCAACATTGCTTTTGGTAGGGTGTCTAAGCCTCATCGCTCTGTATTTGCAGAACCGTCGTGACATCTCGGGTAGCATTTTCAGCGGCAAAGAAAGACATCACCGTGCCAGTCGACTTTACAGCAGCACCCTAGGTTTCGTTGCCAAAAATGCGCAAGGCCAGCTGACCATTTGGGGGATTGGTCTTTTGATCATGGGTGCGACCTACGGCTCGATTTTTGGCGATATTGATAAATTCGTCAAGAACAATGCGACGATTAAGGCCATGTTTGTCGAAAATCCCAAGTTTAATCTGGCGGAGCAATTCATGGGGACGATCTTGATGGTGCTGGTCGTCTTAGCCGCTGTACCGGTCATTAGTTTGATTGGCCGACTTGCCAAGGATGAACGTCTCGGTCGGCTGGACTTGCTACTGCTGAAAACATCACGAACCAAACTCCTTTGGAGCACTTGGGGCATGGCTGTCCTAGTCGGTACTGTCGTCGCAGAACTTGGCGGACTCGGGCTTTACATGGCCGCTGCTTCTGTCATGACACATCCGATACCGCTCACTACCGTATTGACCGCGACCACAGCCTACCTGCCAACCCTTCTTGTTATCGCCAGTCTCACCACACTTTTCATCGCCATTCACCGCAAACTTCTCGACCTCGCTTGGCTCTATCTCATCGCAAGCTTCATCATCGACTACCTCGGCACCCTCATGAAACTTGGTAAAATCTTCCACCAACTCACTCCTTTTTACTGGGTGCCAAGGTTGCCAGTAGACCAGATGGACTGGCGCTATGTGGTTGTCATGGGGATGATAGCTCTGACTTTATTGGGGATCAGCAGCTTGATTTATCAGAAACGAAATCTATAAAGTCTGACCGTGAGATATGAGATAAAAAAACTGCTATCAACTGGATTGGATGATAGCAGTTTTTGTACTTGATAACCGTAAGTCAAAACAGAAACTTAGAATAACACGAAGTCGACTTTATATGTATTTCACTGTATTCTACCGGTCTAACTTTAAAATGTAGTATTGATTTTTATCATTTTTACTGTTGCCATGCTATTTTTATTAAGATAATTTTTGTATTACCTGAAACAATACGCCGTCCCACCCCAATATGTTACAATTAAAACATGATACAAGCCTATTTCAACATATTCGCGATCTTCGCCATGATGTTTGTGGGGTATTTTCTAACCTACAAAAAGTGGTTCGATCGCCATACAGCCGATGTCTTCTCGAAAATGGTACTGGGTCTCGCCCTCCCCTTCGAAATGTTCATCACCATCACTCAAAAATTCTCCCGCACCGAATTTCTCGAGCTTATCGGGGGCATCATCGTGCCCATCTTGTCCATGGTACTAGCCTATTTTGCGTCGAAAGTGCTAGCGCAACTTTTGGGCGTAGCTAAACAGCGCCGAGGAACTTTTTCGACCATGTTTACCTGCAGTAATACCATATTTATCGGACTGCCGATTAACATGGCGATTTTTGGTAGTCGCGCAGTGCCTTATGTCCTGATCTACTATATCGCCAATACCACCTTTTTCTGGACTTGGGGTGTTTATCAAATTTCCAAAGATTCCCAGACCTTTGCAGGACTGGACACCGTACCGCAAAGTTTTGGTCTAATGGACGGTCTGAAAAAAGTGTTAAATCCTGCCATGTTAGGCTTTATCATTGGGATTTGCTGGCTTCTAACTGGGGTGAAAGTCCCGCTAGCCTTAGCCAATTTTTCGACTTATATCGGCAGTCTAACGACACCTTTATCCATGTTTATCATCGGCATCACTGTTTATTTCCTTGGTCTACGGACGCTCAAGTTAAACAAGGCCATTGTTGGTGTTTTAATGGGGCGGTTTATTATCTCGCCCTTGATCATTATCTTGATAACGCGCGTGATTGCGATTCCGGATATCATGGTCAAGGTTTTCTTCATCCAGTCGTCTATGCCGATTCAGAATTCGGTGCCGATTTTGGCCCGGATGTACCATGCGGATGTTGAGTTTGCAACGGCAACGCTTGGTTATACCGTCCTGTCTTATTTGGCAGTTGTACCGGTTTTACTCGCTATCATGCAATTAATCTAGTCTTCAAAAATGAGATTGGGACAAAAGTCTTCAGTCACTGAAAGAAAAAGCAAGCTAGGTAATGAGATCAAGACTACTGATTTGGTAGAAAATCAGCGATTTTTTAACTGATTTCGTATTGTTTCTTACAACTTGATGATGCTGTTCTACAATGTATCAAAACATCTATAAAAAAAATAGACTATGAGCCAATTTCAATTAATATTGAAGATGGCTCATAGTCTATTTTTTTGAGGCCTTTTGTCCCAACCCATATTTGTTTTATAGTTTACTATTTACAAATCTAACGAAGTGGTTCCACATAATCTTAACGGCATTGCTGCGTGGGACCGATTTAGTCGCGGTCAGGTAAAAAGTGTTGCCGTCAGAACCTGGTAAGTAACCTAGATTATCTTTGATCTGAAATCTAACTTTGACCAGTTTCTGATTTTTTTGGATGGCAGCAGTGACAGGCGCATCTTGCTTTTTATCAAAAGTGAGGGTCGTTGTCGTATCGGTATTTCCCATGGGTACGACGGTTGCGAAGTCGTTGTCAGGTAAGACATTGACGCTGTTTTGCTTGCCATCGACCACGGTCAGCTTGGTTGGTGCATCGGGATTTTCCATCTTTATGCCTTTGGTCGCAATCGACTTGGCCTGCCAGTTGCCGTAAATCTCGTTCATCAGACCACCAGTCGCCGTAAAGCGCGCATACTGGTCTGTCTCGGCATTATCCGCATTGAGGACGACCGTGATGATTCGAAAGTTATTCTGAACTGTCGTGCCGACAAAACAGGCACCAGCAAATTCTGTCGTCCCCGTTTTCAAACCGTCCACACCATTACGCAGGACAGGCAATCCTGGGAGCATATAATTATAAGTCGCTATGACCTGCTCAGACGCACCACCCTTATCGAAAACAGCAGTAGCTTGCTTGGTCACCTCTAAAACTTCCGGAAACTCCCGAATCAAATGTTGCGAAATAATCGCCAAATCCTTGGCTGACAGCATATTTTCATCTGTTTCAGATGAGCCGGGATAGATATGCTGCCCAAGCACGCTGTTATTGAGCCCAGAAGCATTGACTAGCTTAGCATCATTGATCCCCCAGTAAGCCAGTTGCGTCTTCATCATATCAACAAACTTAGGTTCAGAACCACCGATTTTCTCTGCTAATGTAATCGCCGCCGAATTGGCCGACTGAATCATCGCCGCGTTAAACAAATCCCGAATCGTAAAGGCTTCACTAGGATCCTTGACCGCGATATTAGAAGCCTGTGGGTCCTGCGTTAGAGCGTAGGCGTACTCACTCATCTCGACCTTATCCTCCCAGCTCAACTTCCCCTTCTTGATCGCATCTAGGGTCATGTAGGCTGTGATTAGTTTCGTCGTAGAGGCGATGCCCATAGGTTGGTCAGCATTCTTGGCATAGAGGATTTTACCGCTCTCAGGATCAATAGCGATGGCAGCCTTTGCAGGGGTGTCATAAACTTCCTCCGCCCGCACCTGACTGGTTTGCACCATAGGCAAGAGAAACGCTAAACCAAGGGTGAACCATAATAATAACTGTTTCATGTTTTTCTTTATCTTCATAA
>RRZT010089111.1_pt1 | contig 29387 bp, 25 predicted proteins | sample 2165551 | NCBI WGS metagenome assembly RRZT01 (sample SAMN10456910, study PRJNA506462) | wastewater metagenome | biome: wastewater; feature: sludge; material: wastewater sludge; isolation source: wastewater sludge with Escherichia coli K12::gfp cells carrying plasmid... | place: USA: Moscow, Idaho...
CGTTGCCACCGGGACGGACGAATCTGTTGGAGTGGATCAATCGACCGGAGTGGACGAGTCTGCCTATTCAGGCGAGCTAGGACTCACCGAGGCTGAATCGGGAGTTGCCGATACAGAGTCGGGACTTGCTGAGACTGCAACGGAGACGCAGGGATACTAAATGGCCGCGAAGAAGGATCACCCTCGACTTCGGGCGATGCGGGTGGGCTTTTCTGAAAGGTTGAAGGCAGCTCGCAGTCAGCCGCCTTTTGCCAGGCGTCTACGCTCGATCTTCGTTATTTTCGCTGTGTGTGCGGTGTTGCTCAGCATGCGTCTCGTAGATTTGCAGGTTCTGCGCGCGGAGAAGCTTTCCGCCAGTGCCTCAGAGTTCCGTACGCGTACCGAAGTAATCCACGCGAAGAGAGGCGATATCCTCGATTCGTCTGGTGCAGTCCTTGCTACATCGGTCGAACGCTATAACGTCGGTGTTAACCAGAACCTCATCTCTAGCTATGTGCACTACGAGCCAGATGAGGATGGCGATCTTGTTGCTGTCGGGGCTGGCGCCGCCGAAGCTGCCAAGCAGCTAGCCCCTCTTCTGGAGGTGGACCAAGCCGAGCTTGGTGGCCTGCTATTGGGCGGCGAAGAGAAGTCATCGTTCGTGTATATCGCGAAGGATATTTCTCCGGAAAAGTGGCGTGAGATTCGCGAGCTGCGCATTACCGGTATTGAACCCGAGCAAATCATGAAGCGTGAGTACCCCAATAGCAATGTGGCGGGCAACGTGATTGGCTACATGGGATTGACCGGCGAGATTCCCGAGGGAGAGACGGTCGAGCAGCCTACGGGACAGGCCGGTATTGAGCGTACGCAAAATGATGTGCTAACCGGCAAGGACGGCTCTATTACATATCAGGTTGCGGACGGTGCGATCCTACCCAACGCGGAGCGTACGGAAGTGGCCGCCGTCGATGGACAAAGCGTGCGTCTGACAATTGATCGTGACCTCCAGGATGTCCTAGAAGTTGCGGTAGACAAGCCGGTTGCCGAACAAGGTGCGGAATGGGCCTCGGCGACGGTCGTCGAGATTGGCACCGGGAGAATTTTGGCCCTGGCGGATTCTGGCAGGGTCGACCCGGGCAACCGCGAAGCGACGTCCCCGGAGAACTGGGGATCGCGGGCCGTGCAAGATGCTGTCGAGCCCGGCTCAACGGGAAAGCTTATGACGTTCGCGGCCGCCATTGACCAGGGCGTTGTCACGCCGGATTCACTCTTCACGGTGGAGGATCCGATCACCATGCCCGACGGTGAGGAGATCCATGACAATGACACTCACCCCACCGAGGAGATGACGGTCGCTGGAATCCTAGCGAAGTCCTACAACTCGGGTCTTGTCCAGATAGGTAACAAGGTCCCGGACGAGACGCGCATGGACTACATGAAGAAGTTCGGTATTGGCTCTCCCACGGGCATTGAGTTGCCTGCGGAGACGGGCGGTATCCTGCACGAGTTGCCGTGGGCGGGGCGAGACCACTACACCACGATGTTTGGCCAGGCATGGACCGCGAGCACAGGACAGCTTGCCCAGATGGTCTCGGTCTTTGGGAACGACGGCGTGCGTGTACCCGTGCATATCATCGAATCGACGATCGATGCGGACGGTCAGGAGCATCCCACGCTAGTCATGGAGGATTCCGAACGGGTGGTGTCCTCGGAGACTGCCCACTCCATGCTGGACATGATGCAGGCGGTCACGGACATCAACTCGACGGGATGGCGTGCAGCCGTTCCGGGTTACAACATCGCGGGCAAGACGGGCACCGCCGAGGTTCCCGATGAGAACGGGCAGCTTACCAAGCGTGTTGGAACCTTCGTTGGACTGGTGCCGGCCGAAGACCCCCAAATTGCCATTGCGGTGACCGTCTATAATGCGACTGGTGCCGGATACGGCGGTGATGTGGCAGCGCCAGTTTTCAAGGACACCGTGTCATTTGCGGTTCGGCAGCTGGGTATCCCGCCGTCGACCGTGCCACTTGTCCGTTTGCCGTGGTACCCGGGAGAGGAGATCGAATCCGATGACTCAGTTGGCTGATCTCGCAGCGCTTGTTGATGGCAAGCACATTGGCAATACAACCGTGGAGGGCATCACATCGGATTCCCGCGCTGTCAAGTCGGGTGTTCTTTTTGCCGCGGTTCCTGGCCAGCACGTGCACGGAGCACGTTTTGCCGGGGGCGCGATTTCGGCGGGGGCGTCCGCCGTGGTTACCGATCCAGAAGGGGCGGCGATCATCAAAGGGCTGACCGGCGTGGAAGTCCCGCTTCTCATCGTCAATAACGTGTCGAGTAGGCTCGGAGAGATCGCGGCGGAAGTCTATGGCAACCCGGCGCGTGACCTGCGTACGTACGCCATCACCGGCACGAACGGTAAGACGACGACGGCGTTCCTCCTCGAGTACATTCTTGCTTCCGCGGGGTGCGTGACGGGCCTTATTGGGACCGTCACGCTGCGCCTCGCAGGGCATGAGATCCCCGCGGCAATGACAACTCCGATGCCAGCGGACTTCCAGCGTCTCCTCGCTGACCTTGTTGACCGGGGTGGTTCGGACCTCGTTATTGAGGCTTCCTCGCACGCTCTTGCCCAGGGGCGTACCGATCCGGTGTGCTTCGACGTGGCCGGATTTACCAACCTCACCCAGGATCACCTCGATTTCCACAACACCTTCGAGGAATACTTCGACGCCAAGGCCTCGCTCTTTACCAGGCGTCGCTCGCGCCGCGCTGTGGTGTGTGTCGACGACGAATGGGGTAGGCGCCTGCTGACGAAAGCAATCGACGAACTTGGGGCCGAGAATGTTCTGGCCCTCACCGTGCAGGGCACTCTTCCTGACGGGGTACGCGGTTGGAAAGCCAGCGCGGTTCCTGGCGCGGGCCACACCGAGATCACCTTGGAATCGACGGACGGTGAGACACTGCGTGTCTCCACTGCCCTTCCCGGCAGCTTCAACGTGGCAAACGTCGCCCTCGCTGTGATCATGGCATGTGCGTCAGGGTTGCGCCCCGAGGATCTTCCCTCCGATATCAGCCCGGCCGTTCCAGGGCGGATGGAGGTCATCGCCACGAGGCCCCGCGTTGTGGTCGATTTTGCTCACAACACGGATGCCATCATTAAGGCGATGGAAGCGCTTCGCGAGACCATCGCGGGGAAGCTGATTGTGGTGACCGGCGCGGCAGGCGAGCGGGACAAGGGCAAGCGCCCAGCAATGGGCGCGGCTGTTGCCCGCTATGCGGACGTTGCCATCATTACAGATGACGACCCACACTCGGAGGATCCGGCGGCAATCCGTCGTGATGTTCTCGCTGGTACGAAGGGGCACGACTCAACCGTTGTTGAGATTGCCGACCGCCGCGAAGCGATCCATACAGCGATACGTGAGGCTGCACCGGAGGATACTATTCTTCTTGCGGGTCGGGGCCACGAGACGATTCAAGAGGTCGGCCAGGAACTGATCGAGCTAGATGATCGGGTGGAAGCCCGGCGCGCACTTGCGGATCGCGCGGCGGATCCGAGTCAGGAGAAAAACGCATGATTCCCGTGACGCTGGCCCAATTGGCCAGAGACTGCGACGGTCAGGTTGTTGGAACTCCGACCACCGAGATCCTCGACCTTACGACCGACACCCGCGCTATTACCCCCGGAGCAATCTTTGCCGCGATCAAGGGCGCGCGAGTCGATGGCGCCTCGCTTGCGGGGGAGGCCCTCAAGAAAGGTGCCTCAGCCATTCTCACAAGTGATCCCGTCACAGCGGTGGCGTGTGGGGCGAAGCCTGAGGACGTCGTCGTCGTTGATGACGTGCAGGCAGCCATCGGAAAGCTTGCCCGGGAAAATCTCCGGCGCGTCCGCGAATCGGGAAATTCGGACTTTAAGGTTGTTGCTGTCACCGGTTCCGTCGGAAAAACGACGACGAAGGACCTGCTGGCAGCCATTTTGGCCAAACGCGGTCCCATTATTGCTCCGCCCGGCTCGTTCAACAACGAACTGGGCCTGCCTCTCACAGTTCTTCGCGCCGATGATACGACGGCAACACTGGTGCTGGAGATGGGTGCCGACCATATCGGCAACATCGACTACCTCACCTCCATTGCGCGCCCGGACGCCGCGGCTGTCCTCATCGTTGCTCGCGCTCACCTGGGAGAATTTGGTGGCATTGACAACGTTGCACTGGCCAAGAGCGAGCTTGTGACGGGCACCGCCCCCGGAGGCCCTGTCATTCTCAACGCGGACGATTCCCGTGTGGCAGCCATGGCCGAGCTGGCTCGGGGACCGGTGACCACCTTCTCACGGTTCGCTGAAGCCGATGTTCGAGCGCGTGACATCCGGGTCGACGACACCGGGCGGGCCTCGTTCACGCTGGTCACCCCCGTGGGTGACGCGCCGGTGGCGCTCCAGCTTGTCGGCGAGCACCACGTGACAAATGCGTTGGCCGCAGCTTCAATCTCTCTGGCGCTGGGAATCGAACTTGACCATATTGTGCATGTTCTCAGCACGACCGGTCCCGCCAGCCCGCACCGCATGGACGTGCGCGACCTGCGCGGCATCACTATGATCGACGACGCCTACAACGGCAACCCCGATTCAATGCGCGCGGGAATCGCCGCTCTGGCGAGGCTCGGCGACGGACGTCGAAAGATTGCTGTGCTCGGGGCGATGCTGGAACTTGGCGAGGAGAGCGCCAATGAGCATGCAGCTCTCGCTCCGGTTCTCAAGCAGGCCGGGGTCTCCCTACTCATCTGTGTGGGAAGTGGGATCGAGGCACTGTCGGCCGCTGCCACCGCCCAAGATATTGACGTTGTAAATACCGCCACATCAGACGAAGCCCTGGCACTGCTCGATACCGTATTAGCAACGGATGACGTGGTGCTCCTCAAGGGATCGAATGGCTCGGGTGTCTGGAAGATTGCGGATGCGCTGGTCGGGGAGGACGAGTAAATGCTAGCCATTTTAATTTCTGGGGCCTTTGGCTTCATTGGCACTCTCATCGGAACGCCGCTGCTCATCAGGATTTTGGTGAAGCGGGAGTACGGCCAGTTCATCCGACAGGACGGCCCCACGAGTCACCAGACGAAGCGTGGCACACCCACGATGGGCGGCCTCATTATTATTCTTGCCTCGATCCTGGGTTATGCCATGGGCAACCTGTTGACGGGGCGAGCTCCGAATGCGTCCGGCGTTCTCCTCCTCTCCCTCATGGCGGGATTAGGGTTCATCGGATTCCTCGATGATTTCGCGAAGATTCGGCAAAAGCAGTCGCTCGGACTGACACCCTGGATGAAGGTGGTGGGGCAGGCCGTCATCGGTATTGCCTTCGCAGTGCTGGTCCTGCAGTTCCGTAACGGGGATAATCGCACGCCGGCTACCACACGCATTTCGTTTGTCCGTGACACGTCGATTGATCTTGCCGTGTGGGGTGCCGTTGTCGGTCTCATTCTCTTTGTTATTTGGGCGAACTTCCTTATTACGGCATGGTCGAATGCTGTCAACCTGACCGATGGCCTCGACGGCCTCGCCGCAGGCGCCTCAATGATTGCCTTTGCCTCCTATACGGTTATTACGCTGTGGCAGGCGAATCAGGCGTGCCACGGAGTGCTGGGGGCTGCCCCTGGCTGCTACGACGTGCGTGACCCGCGTGATCTCGCCATCGTGTGCGCTGCCATCGTCGGAGCCTGCTTTGGTTTCCTGTGGTGGAACACCTCACCCGCCCAGATCTTCATGGGCGACACCGGCTCATTGGCCCTCGGCGGCGCTTTCGCAGGCTTGTCCATCCTCACTCACACGGAGTTCCTCGCCCTCCTCATCGGTGGTCTCTTCCTCCTCGAAGTGTTCTCCGATGTTATTCAGGTGGGCTTCTTTAAGATGACCAGGCGGCGTGTGTTCCGGATGGCGCCGCTCCATCATCACTTTGAATTGAAAGGCTGGAAAGAAGTGACCGTGGTGGTCCGTTTCTGGATCATTGAGGCCATTTTCGCGGCCATTGGACTGGGAATCTTCTACGCGGAATGGTTGGCTCAGCAATGACATCATTGAAGACTTCGTTGACAAACCCCGGAGCTGACGCGCTCGCTGGACAGCGGATCGCCGTCGTCGGTTTAGGAAAATCGGGGCGCGCCAGTCTTCGAGCGCTCGCCGACCTAACGCGAGCAGTCCTCAGCGGTTGGGATTCCAGCCAACAGGCCATCGATGCGGTAGCAAGTTCCGGGGAGCTCCCCGAGGGTGCCCTGGATTTGTTGCGCGCGGTTCCCGGTCAGGACGAGCTTGCTGTTGCTGTTCTCCAGTGGCAACCCGAGGTCATCATCCTTGCTCCCGGTATCCGCGAGATCTCACCCCTGTTCGTGCAGGCTGAGGAGGCCGGTATCGAGTTGTGGAGCGAGATCGAACTTGCGTGGCGTCTGCGCGCCATGGACGACGACGGCGTCGCGGCCCCGTGGTTCTGCGTCACCGGCACCAATGGCAAAACCACCACCGTCTCCATGCTTGAGGCGATTCTCAAGCAGGCGGGCATGGGAGGCGTAGCCATTGGAAATATTGGTACGCCGGCCGTGGTGGAGACGAGCCGGACGGACGCGGAGGCTCCCGGAGCTTTTGCCGTGGAGGTCTCCTCGTTCCAGCTGCGCACCACCCACACTGTTTCTCCGGTGGCCGCTACCTGCCTGAACTTCGCCGACGATCATTTGGAGTGGCACGGTAGCCGCCGCGCCTATTGGGAGGCCAAGGCTCGCGTCTACGAGCATACCCAGGTGGCGTGCGTGTACCCGGTGGGTGATGACATTGTCCAGCAGATGGTAGACGAGGCCGACGTTATTGAGAGCGCTCGCGCTATCGGAGTATGCCTGGGTGTTCCGTCGGTGGGACAGATTGGCATTGTCGATAATCTGGTGATTGATCGCGCTTTTGGTGACTTCCAGCGCGGCGAAGGCGTAGAACTCTTCGAGATCGATGATCTCATGCATTTGGCGCCCCAGGTGGGCGAGTTGCCCGTACATATTGTTCGCGATGCGATGACGGCAGCCAGCTTGGCTCGAGCCGGCGGCGTGGACCCTGCCGACATCCGCGAGGCGCTACGGGCATTCGCACCCGGCAAGCATCGCATTGAACTTATCGAGAGGATTGACGGTGTCGCCTACGTTGACGACTCAAAGGCCACCAACGCGCACGCCGCGCGGGCCTCACTGATGGGGCAGCGTGACGGCTCGGTCGTCTGGATCGCCGGCGGTCAGGCAAAAGGATCGCGTTTTGAGGAGCTGGTGGAGCAGGTCGAAAGTAAGCTGCGTGGCGTCGTCGTTATTGGTCAAGACCAGGAGCCGTGGCGTGATGCGTTAGCACACGTTGATGTCCCCACCGTGTGGATTGCTCCGGATTCGACAGATCCGATGGGTGAAGCCGTCGCCGAGGCACGAGTGCTGGCCCGTGATGGGGATACCGTATTGATGGCTCCAGCCTGTGCTTCCATGGACCAGTTCACCTCCTACGCTCATCGCGGCGAGGCGTTTGCTGCAGCGGTTCGGGGGAAACGTGACGACTGAACAGCCTCAGGCTGGTAAGCGGCCTCCGAAAGCCCCGAAAAAGGTGGGTGTGCGATCCTCCGGGACTCGGCCTGCGAAGGCGACGTCTGCCGCAGCGACAACCGGTGGTGCTCAGAGCACTGGTGAGGGTGTACGAAGAGCGCGGGGAACGAAACCCGCACGGCAGGGTACACCGAAACGAGTGGCGTCAGCCGCGAGTCGGACTGACTCTCATCAAGCCGGAACCGATCGAGCGAAGTCGAGGAGACCTGGCACCGGCCGAACAGGGCACAGTCGTGCGGGGGAGCGGACGATGTTTCGTATTCCTCGCCTGTTCTATCGTGAGGGGCCGGCCCCGGTGTCTGAGGAGGAGGCACGACGCGTTCGTGACGTGATGCATCGCTCGATCATCGGAGTGGTCATCTCGACCTTCTTCTTACTGGTTCTCGGTGTGGTCATGGTCTACTCGGCCACCACGCCGTCAAGCATTCGGGCGCTCGAATCACTCTCTGAGGTTGGTGCGAGCGCCTTTCGCGTGGCGAACCAGCACCTGATTCTGGTTCTTGTTGGCCTCGTTTTAGCGGCTATCGCCGCATGGCTGCCCGTACAGCTGTACCTCGTCGCCGCCAACGTGTTGTTTGGACTCGGACTGTTGCTGCAGTCGCTTATTTTTGTCACGTCGGGCGGATCTGCGGCGGGCGGTAATATGAACTGGCTTGTCATTGGTTCCTTCAGATTTCAGCCCTCGGAGTTTCTCAAGCTCGCCACGATTGTCTGGATAGCAGCATGGCTCTCGCAGCTGCGGCCGGAGCAGAAGTCCATTCGTGACTTCATGATGCCAGCGGGTGTGGGAGCACTTGTCGCGCTACTCTCGGTGCTGGCTGGCGGGGATCTGGGAACCGGTCTCATCTTCATGATGTTCACCGCGGGAATGGTGTGGTTGGCCGATATTCCGTGGAAGTATTTGGGGACGTTGGCGCTGGCTGGCGGTCTCGGTGTGGCGGTGCTTGTTCTTGTACAAAGCTCGCGAGCTGGCCGTTTTGCACAGTACTTCGCGCATCTCTTTGGCGGACCTAATCCAATGGAGCCAACCCAGCCGGACTTCGCCCTGTGGGCCTTCGGCTCCGGTGGACTTGGTGGATCTGGTTTAGGAACGGGCGCCGAGAAGTGGCCGGGGAACCTCGCCGAGGCGCAGACCGACTACATCTTCGCCGTTGTTGGTGAAGAACTGGGGCTGCTCGGCTGCCTCGTAGTGGTGGGAATGTTCTGCCTTCTGGGGTGGAGCCTCTTCCAGATTTGCCGGAATCATCCAAGTCCATTTGCCCGCCTCGTGGTGGGTGGAGTCGGCATCTGGCTGGTGGGCCAGGCGATGGCCAACATGATGGTGGTTACAGCGCTCCTTCCTGTGTTCGGTGTGCCACTGCCCTTCATGTCCCAGGGCGGAACTGCCGCCATCGCGTGTCTGCTCGCTGTTGGTGTGTGTATCTCGGCGGCGCGAGCCGTGCCGGGAGTCAAAGAATCTTTCCAGGTGCGGAGCAACCTCGCCTACCGTGCCCGAGCCGTACTGAAAAGGGGAACCCGTGACTGATGTGAACGTCGTGCTAGCCGGAGGCGGAAGTGCCGGCCACGTCAATCCTCTGCTTGCTACTGCCCACGCACTGGTGGAGCGTGGAGCCTCGGTTCGCGCTCTCGGCACTCGTGAGGGGCTAGAGGCCACGCTAGTTCCTGAGGCGGGAGTCCCGCTGGATCTTATTGAGAAGGTTCCTTTTCCACGACGTCCTAATATGGCGGCGCTGCGTTTTCCCGGGCGCTACCGCGCCGCGGTAGCGCAGGCGGGCCGAGTGCTGGACGACGCACAGGCGGATGTCGCCGTGGGCTTCGGAGGTTTTGTCTCGACGCCGCTCTATCAGGCTGCCAAGAAGCGCGGTATTCCCGTGGTGATCCACGAGCAGAATGCCAAGGCTGGCCTGGCTAATCGTTACGGTGCCCGTTTTGCGGCTGCGGTAGGCCTCACCTTTCCGTCGACGAAGCTCACTGCGCGGCGCGGCGTCACCGAATGCGTTGGCCTTCCCCTGCGCCCGGCCATTGCTGAGCTGGCGAGCACCCGAGAAAAGGATGCACGCGCTGTGCGCGTTGCGGCGGCCGCCCGTTTGGGTTTAGATCCGGAGAAGACTACCCTGGTGGTCACCGGCGGGTCCCTGGGCGCCCAGCGTCTCAACGAGGTGCTTGTGGCTAGTCTCAATAAGCTGGAGGGCGTGCAGGTGCTCCACCTGACGGGCAAGAATAAGGACGCGCCGGTACTTGCGGCCACTGCATCCCTTCCCGATTACCATGTGTTGGCCTACCTCACCACCATGGAGGACGCCTATGCCGTGGCGGACCTGGTACTTTGCCGTTCCGGTGCGGGGACCGTTGCCGAGCTGAGTGCACTCGGATTGCCGGGCTTCTTTGTGCCGCTTCCCATTGGCAACGGCGAGCAGGAGTTTAATGCATCGGACGTGGTGTCCGCCGGTGGCGCCGAACTCGTGCGCGACAAGGACTTCACCCCCGAGGTCTTCGCCAGTAAGGTAATCCCACTACTGCACGACTCCGCGCGATTGACTTCGATGGGACAAGCAGCCCGCGGAGTAAGTCCGGTGGATGCCGCTGATCGGCTCGCACATCTTGTTCTTCAGGCGACAACGCGGCAAGGGAGGAAAACCAAGTGAAGTACCACCTTATTGGAATTGGTGGCGCGGGAATGTCTGTCGTCGCCGAACTCCTCATGGCTCGGGGCGCCGTCGTTTCTGGCTCGGACGCTAAGGCGTCCGCCGCCACCGCTCATCTCGTAGACTTGGGCGCCACGGTGCACGTGGGCCACGACGCGACTCATGTTCCCGAGGACGCCGTCGTCGTCGTGTCCTCAGCAATCCGCGAAACAAACCCGGAACTGGCCATCGCGCGCGAGCGCGGACAGCAGGTCATCCATCGTTCGCAGGCACTGGCTCTTGCGGCTGAGGGCCGTGATTTCGTCGCGGTTGCCGGTGCGCATGGTAAAACATCGACGTCCGCGATGCTTGCCGTTGCACTCCGCGCGCTGGGGGCGGATCCGTCCTGGGCTATCGGTGGCACGATCAGCGGCATTGGTGTCGGCGCCCACATGGGTAACGGCTCAGCGCTGGTGGCTGAAGCCGACGAATCGGATGCCTCCTTCCTTAACTACACGCCCCGGCTCGCTATCGTGACGAATGTGGAACCGGATCATCTTGATCATTACGGCACCCGTGAGGCCTTCGAAGACGCCTTTGTTCAGTTCTCGCGCCTCATCGTCCCCGGTGGACTACTCATTGTCTGTGCGGACGACGACGGCGCAACGCGGTTGGGCAGCAAGGCCCTGTCCGAGGGTGTTCGGGTAGTTTCGTACGGCCGGGGAGAGGCATTGGCGGGAGCCGAGCGTCACGTCCGTATTGGCAACGAATCGCATGTCGCTGGATGTGCACGCGGCACGTTGGATGACGGCTCTGGTAGCTACCCCGTCACGTTGAATGTGGTGGGAGGGCATAACCTCCTCAACGCTGCGGCAGCATGGGCAGCCGGAGTGGAGTTGGGACAGGAACCGGCTGCCATGGCCGAGGCTCTTGGTTCTTTCGTTGGTACCGGACGGCGCTTTGAGACGACGGGTACCGCGTACGGCGTCACGGTGGTGGACGATTACGCCCATCACCCGACCGAGGTTGCCGCAACGCTCCATGCCGCTCGGGAACGGGTGGGGGAAGGCCGCGTCGTCGTCCTTTTCCAGCCGCATCTCTACTCGCGGACGCGTAACTTTGCCGCGGAGTTCGCGCGGGCCTTGGAGCTGGCGGACGTTGCTGTCGTGACCGGGGTGTACGCCGCCCGTGAAGACCCGATGGAAGGGGTTGAGGGTAACCTCATCACCGACCAGATGGCTTCGGGAGTATTCATCGAGAACAGGTTTGCCGCAGCCGACTGGGTCGCGGAGCAAGCACGTGACGGCGACCTGGTTCTCACCGTCGGCGCCGGAGACGTCACCGAGTTGGCACCTCGAATCTTGGAGCGTGTCGCGGATCGATGAAACCTCCTAAGAGGATTGGTAAGCCGCGTAGTCTCTCCGCACAGACGAACGGTGGCTCCGAGGTGTCTGAGGAGAGGATTGCCCAACTTCGGCAGGATGCTGTCCCTACCGCCGCACTGAGTCCCGACGAGGCACGTGATATTTCGCGTGCCTACGGGTCCGGTGATGGTTGGGACGGCGACACTACCCGACATACGCGGAGCGGTGGGGAACGGGGGAGGGAGACTCCGCCCGTTTCTCCGTCGGCACTCTCGGGCCCAAAACGGCAGAACGTTGACTCGGGCGAGGCGTCGGATTCCCGGAAACGGAGCGGAATTGGAGCGCTCATCAAACGTGCCTCCGTGCCGCCGTCGACGCAGGATGATCAAGACCCAACCAATGCACAGTCAGCGGATCCTCGCGGAAAGGTGAGGACCGCTCGCAATCTTGCGCGACCACGCGAGTGGGGTGCCGGGGCTGTGGCATCGGCCGAGTTCGACCTTGTGCGAGATCCTCTTCTGCATGACGAGCCTGCCGAACAGGTGGTGCAACTCTCGGCGCGTCGCCGTGAGAAGCTGGCCGAACGCCGGCGACTACTGTTGAAGAGGGTCCTCATCACCGTAGTGACGGTGGTGATGGGAACGCTCGTCGCGTGGGCGCTGTTCTTCTCGCCGTTGCTTGCGCTCCAGCAGGACAAGATTGAAGTGACGGGGCTCAAGGGCTCGGCATACCTGACAAATGAGCAGGTGACCGAGTCTCTCCATCCATGGGTTGGCACTCCATTACCACGATTGTCTGAAGGAGCGATGTCCAAACAATTGACGAGTGACTACCCCATTATTAAGTCGGTTGACCTCTCTCGTCACTTTCCACGTGGGGCCACCCTGGCAATTACTCTGCGTGAGCCGGTTGCCTGCCTGATGGAAGGTGATACCTGCCGGGCGATCGACACCGAGGGTGTGATCCTTAATCTTGCTCCCGAGCAAACTCAAGGATTACCGCGACTCACTCTTGCAGCAGGACAGGACGCGGCCGGTGACGCCGCTACAGCGATGATTGACGTGCTCAGCGTTCTCCCGACCGATATCCGTTCGCGGGTATCAAGCATTGAGGTGAGCGAGGCCGCCCAGATCACGCTCAAGCTCTCCGACGGAGCAACTGTGGCATGGGGCACATCGGGAAATAACGAGTTTAAAGCTCAGGTGCTGGGAATCATCTTGCAACAGCAGGCGTCACGTTATGACGTCTCTGCCCCTAGTGCCCCTGTGACCAGCTAAAACAGCGATCATCGCTGAAGCTGGGACGAAAAGTGAAGAAGTTCAAGGAGGGGAAATGTGCGACACACCTGCTAGGTTATTGAACCGGGCGCCGCATACCTCTACCTTGTGCGCGAAGTCAGATGCGTAAACCTCAAGTACTTCTTGAGGTCTGAAAGGAAGAGGCTATGCCTGCACTGAACAACGCTGCGAATATTAAGGTCATTGGAGTAGGCGGCGGTGGCGTTAATGCTGTCGATCGTATGATCCAAGACGGACTCGCAGGCGTCGAATTTATCGCTGTCAACACCGACGGCCAGCAGCTCGTGAAATCCGAGGCCGAGACCAAGCTCGATATTGGGCGTGACGTCTCCCGTGGCCTCGGTGCCGGTGCGGACCCCGCCGTGGGTAAGCGCGCCGCCGAGGAGAACATCGAAGTCATTCGTGCCACCCTTGAGGGTGCCGACATGGTCTTCGTGACCGCAGGTGAAGGTGGTGGCACCGGAACCGGTGCTGCTCCCATTGTTGCCTCGATCGCCCGCGAGCTCGGCGCTCTCACCATTGGCGTGGTAACCCGCCCGTTTGAGTGGGAGGGGCTCCAGCGCGCCAACAACGCCATTCACGGCATCGATGCGCTGCGCAAGGCTGTTGACACCCTCATTGTTATCCCGAATGATCGCCTGCTGGAGATCTCCGAGGATAATCTCTCTATCATCGAAGCATTCCACCTGGCCGATAACGTACTGCGTTCCGGCGTCAAGGGAATCTCCGATCTCATCACCATTCCCGGCCTTGTCAACCTCGACTTTGCGGACGTTAAGGCCATCATGCAGAACGCGGGCACCGCCCTCATGGGTATTGGTGCCGCAAGCGGCGACGATCGCGCCATGCGCGCCACCGAGAATGCGATTTCATCGCCTCTTCTGGAGGCCAGCATTGATGGCGCTCACGGCGTACTGCTGTCGTTCCAGTCCGGTGCGGACTTCTCGCTGAAGGAGATGTCGGCCGCGGCTCGACTCGTCAAGGAGTCGGTGGATCCGAACGCCAACATCATCGTGGGCACCATCATCGACGAGGCTCTCGGCGACGAGGTGCGCGTAACCGTTATCGCCGCTGGTTTTGATGAGTCAGAAGACATCCTGCTGAAGGATTCGGTATCCGACCAGCAGCGCCCGCCGGAGCGCATCCAGGAGTCGGCTAAGCCTGCCGAGCCAAAGTATGAGGCACAGCCGGTCGCGACCCCGAGCCGCCCCGTTGCCCAGGCCCCGCAGGTTCGTCAGGCATCCCAGGTACCTCCGGTCGTTGAAGAGCCCCCGGCTCGTCGTGCACAGGAACTGGATATTCCTTCGTTCCTCTTCGACGACTAGGCTCTAGTCCTATGAGCTTCGGCACGTGAGTGCCGAGGAGGCATCCTCGGGTGTCTGACTTCGGATGGCCCGCGCTCAACGGCGCGGGTCATCGGTCTATTAACGAGGAAACAGGTCATTACCCTCGTGAAACGAGTCACCAACCTATTGAAGAGGAAACACGTGGAACTCATCGATTGGACGATTCAACGCAAGGTTCCCGGTGGTGTGATTCGCGCCGGATTCACCAGCGTTGCCGGAGGAGTCTCCGAGGGTGGATGGGCAGGATTGAACCTGGGCACCCATGTGGGTGATAACGAGTCTGCCGTCGCCGAAAATCGCCGACGCCTCACGGAGTACCTCGGGTGCCAGCCAGCATGGATGGACCAGGTGCACTCGGATCGGGTTGCGGAGGCTGTTGGTGGTGCAACTATCCCCGCCACCGACGCACTGGTGGTGGGTCCGTGCGCGGCGGCTCGTGATACCGTGCGTGCTCAGCTGCCGCAGGCGGCCTGCGTGATGGTGGCTGATTGCGTTCCGCTCCTGTTGCTTAGTTCCCAGGGCTTGCACGCCGCGGCAGTACATGTGGGGCGTGCGGGCTTCATGAAGAACATTGCTGCTGAAACTATTGCGGTACTGGGGGAAGAGCCTCATCACCTCACCGCGATTATTGGCCCTTCCATTTGTGGACGCTGCTACGAGGTGCCGGAGCCGATGCGGGACGAGGCGCGAGTGGTGGCGCCGTCGTCGGTATCGGAGACTAGTTGGGGCACCCCGGCAATCGACATCCCAGCCGGTTTGGCCGAACAGCTGCGGCGTGGCGGAGTTGATGACATCGTTCTTGACGGGCGCTGCACCTACGAGGACGAGAGTCTTTATTCTCACAGGAGAATGACGAAAGAGGGTCTCCCAGCTGGGAGATTCGTGGGAGTGGTGCAGCTATTGAGCGACACACCAGCATGACTTCGTGGCGGGTGGGCGGCCTGTCACTTACCTTGTGAGTATGGCGAAGAATGCGTTTCACCGGTTGATCAACAAGGCATCGGTCTCGGACGATGGATACGAGAACGAGTACTTTGATGATGAGTACGTCGAAGAAGAGGAATACGTGGAAGACGATCAGTACGACGACGTCGCCACCGAGGTGACGCCGATCCGCTCGGTCGCCCCCGTGCCGGATATTGCAAGAATTATTACCGTCTGGCCGAAGTCGATCGATGGTGGCACCGAGTTTGCTGATCCCTATCGCAACGGTATTCCCGTGATCCTCAATCTGAGCGCGGCGGGCAATACAGATCGTCGGCGTATCCTTGATTTCGCCGCGGGCGTTTGCTACGGCCTGCACGGAAAGCTCAACAAGATCTCCAATGATGTGTTCCTCCTGACCCCACAGAAGGTCAGTGTGGAAGCCGCCAACGCGCAGGAGATCGACAAGTTCTAATATGGCCTCGCTCTTTTTGCTTCTTGCCTTAATCTGTGGGCTCTACACGTTGGTGTTGGTCGCACGGGTCGTCCTTGACCTTGTTATCAATATCGCTCGTGACTGGCGGCCCACCGGTGTCATGCTCATCCTCGCTAACTGGGTGTTTAAGTTGACTGACCCTCCGCTGCGACTGCTGGGGCGTGTCATTCCACCGTTGCGTTTTGGTGGAGTTCAGCTAGATCTCGGTTTTCTTGTGCTTTTCATCGGAATCCAAATGCTCCAACGAGTCCTGCTGCAGCTTGCTTCGCTCTAGATGTGGGACGCAACGACTCCTTGCCAATATCGGTACCCATTTCGGGTACTCTCTTCATGTAGGTGACCCGCGGGGTCACTATTGTCCACTGGACCAGAACGTAGAGGTGAATACTCATGGCGCTGCTTACGGAACATGACGTCGTCAATATGCGCTTCAAGGCGCCCAACTCCGTTAAAGAGGGGTATGACCAGGACGAAGTCGATTTCTTCCTCGATGAAGTTGCCGAGACTATTGCCCAGCTCACCAAGGACAAGGCTGAGCTTGAGAATCAACTGAAGGTCGCCGAAGCTCGCGTGACCGAGTTGGAAGGCTCCGCTGAGGGTGGTGAGGCTCCCTCTCCGGATTCGCCCGCCGCAACCTCGCCCCTGGTTCCACAGGGCGGTTCGCCCGCCGAGACAGCCGCAGGAATGCTGGCTCTGGCACAAGAACTTCATGACAAGTACGTCAGCGAAGGCACCGCCGAAGGCGAGCGAATTGTTGCTGAGGCCACCGCGCGTAGTGAAGAGATCGTGAGTGAAGCCCAGGATGAGTACAACCGTACTTTGACCCAGCTGGAGCAGGAGCGTGGCCTTCTAGAGCGCAAGGTTTCTGAGCTACGCGATTTCGAGCGCGATTACCGCACTCGCCTGAAGAGCTACCTCGAGTCTCTCCTCAACAACGTTGAGGTTGGCTCTGAGGATGTGGAAAGTCCACAAGACTGAGTTACTTTCATATAATGACGGCGGCGGCCAGTTCCTGGCTGCCGCCGTTGTTGTGCCATGAGGATGAGTGTGAGCGAAGAGAACCTGGCGAATACGCCGGATAAAGTAGAGCCTGCCATGAGCGCCGGCACCCCTATGCGGATGATCCTCTGGGGCTTAGCTGTTGCCGTTGTTTCCGTGCTGCTTGACCAAGGAAGCAAGATCTGGGCCTTAGGTGCACTGTCTCAGGGCGAGCGGATTCCGCTTCTCGGGGACGCCTTGGGACTGGAACTGATCTTTAATCCGGGCGCGGCGCTCTCGTTGGGTGAAAACTCGACGATCATTTTTACCGTGATATCGACTGCCGTTGTTGTCGGGATGCCCTTCCTCTTGCGGACGACTGTATCCCTTCCTTGGACGCTCGCTCTCGGCGCCATCTGGGGAGGAGCCGCTGGCAACCTCATCGATAGAATCTTCCGGTCACCCGGACCTGGGCGAGGGCATGTCGTTGATTTCATCGCCTACTTTGATTGGTTCATCGGCAACGTTGCGGATCTCATTCTCTTTCTTGCGATCATCGCCATTCTGGTACTGGCGCTGCGCGATATTCCGCGCTCCGCACTCGACATGGCGCGGAAGAGTGCGGAAGGTGCGCGCAAGAGCGGGGAAGGAAAGGACGGCGCATGAGCGACCGGCGTTATTATCCGATTCCCGATGGATTCGCCGGAGATAGGGTGGATTCCGTCGTCGCCCGGATGACCGGACTCTCACGATCTGTGTGTGCCCGACTCATTGAGGAAGGTGCGGTCCTGGTGGACGGGGTGCCCGCATCCAAATCTGACCGTACCGCCGCCGGACAGGTCCTCGAAGTTGATATGCCCGCTCCGGTATCGACGGAACCGGTACCGACGCCGGCAGATTTACCGATTCTTTACGACGACGACGACATTATCGTCGTTGATAAACCAGCCGGGCTGGCAGCTCACCCCTCATTGAACTTTGTAGGTCCGGACGTGTTGGGTGCGCTCCTGGCTATGGGATACACCCCCACGACATCGGGGCCTCCTGAACGCAAGGGTATTGTGCATCGTCTCGATGTGGGTACCTCGGGATGCATGGTGGTGGCGAAGTCGGAACGTGCGTATTCGCTGCTCAAGCAGGCTTTCCGTGATCGTACCGTGGAGAAGATCTATCACGCCCTGGTACAAGGACACCCCGATCCGACAAGTGGCACTATTGATGCGCCGATTGGCCGCGACAATCGGCACCAGTGGAAGATGGGGATCCGCGCCGATGGTCGCCACTCGATTACCCACTACGAGACCCTCGAAGCGATGGCGGGCGGATCACTGCTAGAGGTTCATTTGGAAACTGGGCGCACCCATCAGATTCGAGTGCATATGGCTGCTGTGGGGCATCCGTGTGTTGGGGACGACATGTATGGTGCAGATCCTTCACTTTCGGCGCGGCTTGGCATGACGCGTCAGTGGCTTCATGCAGTATCGCTTGGATTTGAGCACCCGGGAACGGGGGAGTGGGTATCTTTCCACTCTGACTATCCCGATGATTTGCAACATTCGCTAGAACTCTTACGGGGTGGAGTATTCCGATGATTGAAATTGTCAGTACGCGTGAGCAGCTGGAGCGTTGTTGGGCTATTCGCATGGAAGTCTTCGTGGAGGAGCAGCGTGTTCCCGTTGAAGAAGAGGTTGATGCGCTAGATACCGCACCTGAGACCATCCATCTTTTAGCTTCGCGCGATGGGCGTGATCTCGGGACCGCCAGGATCCTGCCCGAAGAGCCGGGACACTGCCATATTGGTCGTGTCGCAGTCCTTGCTGCGGCACGCGGTCTTGGGGTAGGGCGTGAGCTGATGGATGCGGCTGGCCAGGTGGCGCTGGAACGTTGTGCTGGACCAGACGGGACTGTCGAGATATGTCTGTCCTCGCAGGAACAGGCGATGGGCTTCTATCGCTCCTGCGGTTATGAGGTTCTTGAGGGCGAGCGTTATCTTGACGCCGGAATCTGGCATCGTGACATGGCGTTGGTGTTGCCCCAATCCTGAGTGTCACCTCCGCTCGGCCTAGTTGGCCAGCGGGCCTAGCGGGCAGAGTCCGTGAGCCTTAACTCTCGTCCATCAGGGCATTTCTCCTTCCTACGATTGACCACCGATAGATTCTGGCCCGACGTCCTATCGCACCCCAGAATTCCTCGCATTAGCGTCGACGACGACGTCTTCCAGCGAAGAGCATTGAGTAATGTCACTGGTAGAACGCCTGTTGTGACTGGCGATTGGAGCAATGAGATGAAAAAGTGGGGTGTATCACACGGTAGAGAATCGGGCATCACCGCACGCCACACCCGTCAAGATGGTCCTTGCCTCAGGGGTGGGCGCGGAATCTGACGGAGGGTCCGACTAGACTGTTCGCATGACCTCGAAGGATTTCGCTCACCTGCATGTGCACACCGAATATTCCATGTTGGATGGCGCCGCCAAGATCAAGAAGCTCATCTCTGAGGTGAAGGCGCAGGGCCAGAATGCGGTGGCCATCACCGATCACGGTTACTGTTTTGGCGCCTACGAGTTCTACAAGGCCGCCACCGCCGAGGGGATTAAGCCAATCATTGGTGTTGAGGCATACGTAACTCCTGGAACATCGCGATTTGGGTCGGATCGCAAGCTGTGGGGTGACGAAACTCAGCGCGCGGACGATGTCTCGGCTCGCGGTGCCTACACGCATATGACGCTCCTTGCGGAGAACAATACGGGGCTCCATAATCTCTTCCGAATGTCCTCGCTCGCTTCCTTAGAAGGGCAGATGGGCAAGTGGCCCCGTATGGATCAAGATCTGCTAGAGACGTACCATTCGGGCCTTATTGGTACCGCTGGTTGTCCGTCGGGCGAAGTACAGACGCGCCTCCGGCTGGGTCAGTTTGATGAGGCCTACCGGGCTGCTGGCCAAATGCAAGAACTTTTCGGCAAGGACAATTACTTCGTTGAAGTGATGGACCACAATAATGCCATCGAACGTCGTGTCAGCAACGAACTCATTGAGTTGGCGCGCAAGATTGGCGCCCCGATTATCGCCACGAACGATTCGCATTACGTTCGCGAAGAGGATGCGCCTATCCAGGACGCCATGCTCTGCATCAATTCGGGCTCCACGCTTCAGGACCCTGATCGTTTCACCTTTGACGGCACCGGATACCATTTGCGTTCCTCGAACGATATGTGGGATCTCTTTGGCGATATTCCGGGTGCCTGTGAGAATACGCTGCTGATAGCCGAGCGTTGCAACGTTTCCTTCACCACCGCGGCCGAGGGTGCCAATTACATGCCAGAGTTCCCGGTTCCCGCGGGTGAGGACACCACCTCCTGGTTCATTAAGGAGGTGGAAAACGGCCTTCGCACTCGTTTCGGTGAGACGATTCCTCAGGACGTACGCGAGCGTGCTGATTACGAGGTGGGAGTCATCGTTGAGATGGGCTTCCCAGGCTACTTCCTTGTGGTGTCTGACTACATCCGTTGGGCCAAGAAGCAGGGCATTCGTGTGGGGCCGGGCCGTGGCTCCGGCGCGGGATCGATGGTGGCTTACGCCCTTGATATCACTGAACTTGACCCGATCAAATACTCCCTGCTGTTCGAGAGGTTCCTTAACCCTGAGCGCATCTCGATGCCTGATATCGACGTCGATTTCGACGAGCGTAGGCGCGGGGAAGTCATCGAGTACGTCGAGAAAAAGTACGGTGCGGATAAGGTGGCCCAGGTGGTCACTTTCGGCACCATTAAGACGAAGCAGGCCCTCAAGGATTCCGCACGTGTGCTGGGCTACCCGTTCGAGATGGGTGACCGAATGACGAAGGCCCTGCCGCCAGGCGTGCAGGGCAAGGATATCCCGCTCACAGGTATCTTCGATGAGAAGCACGACCGTTACCAGGAGGCCGGTGACTTCCGTCAGCTTGTTCAGACCGACGGCGACGCGAGGCGAGTTTTTGACCTCGCCATCGGGCTCGAGGGGCTGACGCGTCAGTGGGGTGTGCACGCGTGTGCCATCCTCATGTCCTCGGTGCCGCTCATGGACGTCATCCCTCTGATGAAGCGTCCAGCCGACGGTGCCACCATCACCCAGTTTGAATATCCTCTCTGTGAGGAATTGGGCGTGCTCAAGATGGACTTCCTGGGGCTTTCCAACCTCACCACCATTAATGATGCGCTCGAAAATATCGAGATGAACAATAAGCCTCCGGTGGAGATTGAGTCCGTCACTCTGGATGACCCGGAGACGTTCGCGCTGCTCTCTCGCGCGGAAACGTTGGGTGTGTTCCAGCTCGATGGCGCCGGGATGCGCGCTCTGCTCAAACAGATGAAGCCCACCGAGTTCGAGGACATTTCCGCTGTGTCGGCCCTGTATCGGCCCGGCCCGATGGGCATGAACTCGCATACCAACTACGCGTTGCGTAAGAACGGGATCCAGAAAATCACTCCGATTCATCCGGAGCTTGAGGAACCGCTCAAGGAGATTCTGGGTACCACCTATGGTCTCATTGTGTACCAGGAGCAGGTCATGCAGATTGCGCGGACCTGCGCGGGCTTCACGATGGGCCAAGCAGATACGTTGCGCAAGGCCATGGGTAAGAAGAAGCTGGATGTGCTGAATAAGCAGTTCGAGGGCTTCTCCCAGGGAATGCTGGACAACGGTTACTCGAAGGAATGTATTGATACCCTATGGGGGATTCTTGTTCCTTTCGCTCAGTACGCCTTCAACCGCTCGCATTCTGCGTGCTACGGCCTCATCTCCTACTGGACGGCCTACCTTAAGGCCAACTATCCGGTCGAATACATGGCCTCCTTGCTCACCTCGAAGAAGGACAACAAGGACAAGCTTGCGCTTTACCTTGCTGAGGCGCGCCGCATGGGCATCACGGTGCTGGTGCCCGATGTCAACGAGTCCCTCGCAAACTTCTCCGCCGTGGGTGATGAGATCCGCGTGGGTCTGTCTGCCGTGCGGAATGTTGGTTCCAACGTGGTGGAAGGCATTATCAAGGCACGTCAGGAGAAAGGCACCTTCACCTCCTTCCAGGACTTCCTCGACAAGGTGCCACTGCCTGTGTGCAACAAGCGCGCCATTGAGTGTCTCGTTAAGGCGGGCGCCTTCGATTCGATGGGCTACACCCGCCGCGCGCTGCTCTCGCGCGTCGAGGAGGCCGTCGATTCTGTGGTGTCCCTCAAGAAGAACGAGGCCATTGGCCAGTTCGATCTCTTCGGAGGATCAGATGCCGATCTCGGGACCGGCGTGGATGTGGTGATTCCCGATCTGCCCGAATGGGACAAGAAGGTCAAGCTAGACCACGAGCGGGACATGGTGGGGCTCTATGTGTCCGATCATCCGCTCTCCGGGATGGAGCATGTCTTGGAAAGGGCTGCGGACACCACGATTGTCAGGCTGATGAACGACGAGGCTCCTGTGGACGGTTCCACCGTGTCGCTCGCAGGGCTCGTCACCTCGGTCCAGCCGCGAGTGTCGAAGAAGAACGGCAAGCTGTGGGCTACCGTGACCCTGGAGGACTTCTCTGGTAGCGCTGAGATCAACTTCTTCCCGCAGACCTATCCCACGGTCTCCACGATGCTCACCCAGGACGCCGTCGCTATCATCCATTGCCGCGTGCAGGTGCGTGACGGTGCCATCCAACTCTCCGCCCAGGGCATGGAGCTCCCCTCGGGCGATCTTCTGCCTGATTCGCCGCTTGAACTCCGGCTCCCCGAGCGTATGTGTACCCAGCAACTGATGGGAAGTCTGGCCGATATTCTGCGTTCCTATCCGGGATCGGCGCCCGTGCGCCTTCACATCGAGAAACCGGGAGTCACCACCGTGGTGCAGGTGGACCGGGAGTTCTATGTACATCCTGGCTCAGGAATGATGTCTGACCTCAAGGTATTGCTGGGGCGGCACTGCATTATGTAAGCGGGAGCCGAGCCCCTGACGTCTGAAGAAGTAGTGGGGCCCCGTCGCGTCATTGCAACGGGGCCCCCAACTTTGCCTTATAGCTCGATCCCTGATTTACAGCGCCACCAGTTTCACGGCGATTTCGCCCTGGGGGAGTTGGAGGGCGACGACGTCGCCGTCGTGCAAGTGGTGCCCACGGCGTGTCTCGACGTTGCCGTTGACGGTAATGTCGCCCATCTCAATCATCTCGCGTGCTTGCGCGCCGGAATCGGCGAGAGATGCGAGTTTGATGAACTGCCCCAATCGAATGGGCAGAGTGACGTCGATGCTGTCCACTTAGTCCTCCACGGTGACTGCTTTGGCAGCCCTCCGTGGCCGCACAAGAACTACATATACTAGCAGGGCTGCCACGACGGCAACAGCAATGGCAATACCTAGAGGGGAACCTGCGGCCGCGGAGACCGCCGCGCCCCATACTGCGAAACCGATCGTCGAGTAAATTGCAGCCCAAGCAAGCCAGCCAGCAAAGGCGGAAGCGATCCACATCGGAACCGACATGCCGATAGCCCCGGCGGAAACGGTGATGACCGACTGAACGCCCACAGTGAGGAAGCAGAGAGGAATCGCAATCCAACCCCGGCGGCGGAGCAGGTCCATGCCGTTGACCGTGCTCTCTGCGTGAACCCAGTTCCAAATCTTTAAGCGAAAACCACCTTCAGGCTTCTTTGCCTTCATGGCGAGATAATGCCCGTAGCGGCCCACTCCGTACATGGCCGTGGATCGTAGCGCCACAACCATAAATAGGAAGAGGTAGTAGCCGAGGGCAGGGCCACTGGTCAAAAAATCTGCGATGGATTCGAGCATAAAGGCAGTCTAGCTGCCGTACCTAACTTCGCGACAGTCTGAAGTTAGGCTTGCAATAGTTGTTGAAGTCACGCCGAAATGTTTGCGAACAATTGGAAAAAGATAGAGACAGTGTCGCAAAAATTGGAATGGTTCAAGTAAAAGCCACAGTGCTAGCGCCCCTGAGGTGTGGCCGCTTCACGTGTTACTTCTTCTGACACTCCGGGCACAGTCCGTAGATTTCCAGTGTGTGCGTCTCGGCAATGTATCCGGCCTCTTCCGCAACTTTGCGAGCCCATTCCTCGACCCCAGCACCCGATACCTCACGCGTGCTGTTGCACTGGCGGCAGACAAGGTGGTGGTGATGATGATCGGTTTCGCAATGGCGGTACAGCGTTTCGGCATCGGAGCGCAGAATATCGAGCTTGCCCTCGTCGGCGAGGGACTGCAACGTACGGTAAACGGTGGCAAGTCCGATGCGCTGGCCAGAACGGCTGAGATCCTCGTGCAACTGTTGTGCACTGACGAACTCGGTGATGTTTTCCATGCGTGCTGCGATTGCGGCACGTTGAACCGTCATGCGAGAGCCAGCCATTATGCGACCTTTCGAGAGGGAATGAGCATTCGGACGAGGGGGCGCCCCAATGCCACCACAGCATACAGTCCTATGAGCATAACCACGATTGTCGCGCCGGGTGAAGCCGGAACATGATACGTAATGACCAGCCCCGCCACGCAGGCGAGTGTGCCAATGACCTGTGCAATCTGCATGGTGCGAGTGAAAGACGAACTCAGCAGCTGTGCCACGGCCACTGGGACGATCATAATTGCCGACACCAGGAGTACTCCGACCACTCGCATTGATACTGAGACGGTAAGAGCGGCGACGACGGCGACAAGGATGTTCAGTGCCCGCACCTTCAGTCCGGTGGAGCGGGCAAACTCTTCGTCGTGTGAGAGTGCGAAGAGGGGTCCTCGTAGCCCTACACCCACGAGAAGAATGACGATTCCCAGGCCTATCGTGTAACGAACATCGGCGACGGACACGGTGGCGATCGATCCAAAAAGGTAACTGGTGAGATTGGTGGTTGTTCCACCGGCAATCCGGATGAGAAGCACACCACCAGCAATGCCCCCGTAGAACAGCATCGCAAGGGCGACATCGCCGCCGGTGCGCCCGTGCGCCCGCACTACTTCAATGAGGATTGCTCCGATGAGTGAAGCCACGATTGCGCCGGGAATGGCAAGAACATCATTGGGGGAGAGCCCGAGTGAGCCAGCAGCTAGCCAGCCAACCGCCACACCTGTCAGCGAGATGTGGCCGATGCCGTCTCCCATGAGCGCCATACCCCGCTGGACGAGGTAGGTTCCCACAACAGGAGCGGTAAAACCCACAAGCAGCGCGACGATGAGGGCGCGCTGCATAAGGGGTGAAGAAAGCATTTCGATCATGAAAGATCCGTCCGTAGCACTGGTGCGTGATGGCGAACCGGTTCGGGAGACTTGTGCGGGTGGACATGGTCGTGTCCAGGATCATCGTGCCCGGGTTCTGGACGCGGTGGTTCGCCGTCGTGGATGACGTGGCCATCGCGCAGTACGACGGCTCGCTGCATGAGTGATCCGAGCTCACCCATCTCGTGGAGCACTGTCACGATGGTGACGCCCTGCGTGTGAAGCCTGCCGAGAATTGAGGCGAGAGCTTCACGTGAATCGTGGTCAATACCGGCGAGTGGTTCGTCGAGAAAGAGAAGGTCGGGACGACGAACGAGAGCGCGAGCGATAAGGACGCGCTGGGCTTGACCACCAGAGAATACCTGGACGTGGTCGTTCGCCCGATCGGCGAGGTCCACTGCCTCCAGGGCTTCCATGGCGGCACGCTTAGCCTTGCGGCCGCGATCCGCCCAGAGGCGACGCGGGCCGAGCAGGCCGGACCGCACCACTTCGAGAGCGGTGGCGGGGACGCCGGACGCCGCGCTGACACGCTGAGGAACATACCCGATGCGGTCCCATTCGACGGAGCGAGACTGGTTGAGGTCTTGTCCAAAGAGCTTCACGGAACCGGCGGTGGGCGGAATAATGCCCAGGCAGGCCCGTACGAGGGTCGATTTGCCGGAACCATTGGATCCCAACAGGGCCACAGCCTCACCCGTGGTGACGCTCACACTGATGTCGTGCAGAATCTGCGAGGCGCCAAGTGTGACATCGAGGTGAGAGACCTCTAGAGGGGTGGATATGCCGTTATTTGCCGTCACATCCACCATCACTTGCAGACCAGCGCGGTGCGCAAGGTCTCGAGATTGTCCTTCATCGTGGAGAGGTAATCACCCTGCTCGGGCTGGCCTTCCAGGGTGGCAAGCACTTCCACTTTGGCGCCAGCTTCGTTAGCCAATGCTTCGGCGGTCTTGGGGGAGACGAGCTCCTCGGTGAAGACGGTGGTGGTGCCGGTCTCCTGGATGACCTTCTTGACGCGGCTAATCTCGGCGGGGCTGGGCTCGCGGTCGGGATCAATGCCGGAGATCGAGGTCTGGGAGAGCCCGTATTCATTGGCGAGGTAGCCGAAGGCGGCGTGGCCGGTCACAATCGTGTTGCGCTCGCAGGTTGCGAGCCCGGTCTTGTAGCTGGCGTCAAGGTCAGAGAGTTCGGTTTCAAGCTTCGTGAGATTGTCTGTGAAAAGCGCGGAGTCGTTGGAGTCGGCTTCGCTCAGAGCCTTCTCGACGCCCTGAGCGGCGCTTTCCATACGCACCGGATCGAGCCAGAAGTGCGGGTCAAGGTTCTCAATCCCGTCACTGTGGTCGTGGTCGCTGTCGGATTCCTCCTCCGCCCCGGCTCCGAGAGGTTGAAGGTCGACGGCGTCGGACAGATCGATGATCGTCGGGCCGGAGATGGAGTCAACGGCTTCATCCATGGAAGGCTGGAATCCGCGCACGTAAACGACGACGTCGGCGTCGGCCATCGTTGCGATGTCAGCCGGGGCAAGTTCGAAATCGTGAGGCTCAACGTTGGGGGGTGTCATGGAGGTGACGGAGACCTTGTCGCCGCCAATTTGCTCGGTGAGCCAAGTGACGGGATAGAAGGACGTCGCGACGGTGATTTTCCCGGAGCTATCGGAGGTTCCGTTCGTAGAATTGTCCCCCGTGTCCCCTGAGCAGGCGGAGAGAGCGAGAGCCACGGTAGCGCAACCAGCCGTCAATACGATCTTTGACATCTTCATGAGAATCATTATCGAGATTTATGAGAATCGATGTCAATTGACCACGTCTCCATGGCTGCAATCTCACACCCGATCTGGGGATTGCCGGTTCCTGGATGCAACCCGCCCGGTACTCTTTCATCCGGCTGAGGTAACATGACATCCGGCCCGCTCCATCCCGGTGCGGTCCCCACGCGCCATCCAGGCGCGTCCCGTGCGCACCACCCACACCGGTGCGCCCCCGCTACGCATCTGCCAGATGCGTCAGAAAGGAGAACGAGCATGGCCAAGCCGGCCCCCTCGCGACTCGATAATGTCATTGCCCTCGCCAAGCGCCGCGGATTCGTGTACCCCTGCGGTGAGATCTACGGCGGAACCCGCTCCGCATGGGACTACGGCCCCCTCGGCGTGGAGCTCAAGGAGAACATCAAGCGTCAGTGGTGGAAGTACATGGTGACTTCCCGCGACGACGTCGTCGGTCTGGATTCGTCCATTATTCTTCCCAAGAACGTATGGGTTGCGTCCGGTCACGTTGGTGTCTTCACCGATCCGCTCACCGAATGCCTCTCCTGCCACAAGCGCTTCCGCGTGGATCAGATGCAGGAAGAGTATGCCGAGCGTAAGGGCATCGAGGATCCTGACTCTGTGGAACTCACTGAGCTGCCCTGCCCCAACTGTGGCACCCGTGGCCAGTGGACCGAGCCACGCGATTTCAACATGATGCTCAAGACTTATCTCGGCCCGGTTGAGGACGAGTCTGGTCTGCACTACCTGCGCCCCGAAACGGCCCAGGGCATTTTCATCAATTTCCAGAACGTCGCCACCTCGGCGCGTAAGAAGCCGCCGTTCGGAATCGGCCAGATCGGCAAGTCTTTCCGCAACGAGATCACTCCCGGAAACTTCATTTTCCGTACTCGCGAGTTCGAGCAGATGGAGATGGAGTTCTTTGTCGAGCCTGGAACCGACGAAGAGTGGTTCGACTACTGGATCGAGTATCGCCGTCAGTGGTACATCAACCTTGGCGTCAGCCCCGAGAATCTGCGCTACTACGAACATCCGCAGGAGAAGCTCTCGCACTACTCGAAGCGCACCATCGACATCGAGTACAAGTTCGGCTTCCAGAACTCGGACTGGGGCGAGCTGGAAGGTATCGCTAACCGAACGGACTTCGACCTGGGGACGCACTCCAAGCACTCCGGCAAGGATCTGTCCTTCTTCGACCAGGCCTCCGGCGAGCGTTGGATTCCCTACGTTATCGAGCCCGCCGCGGGTCTTACCCGTTCCCTCATGGCATTCCTCACCGAGGCATACACCGAGGACGAGGCCCCCAACACCAAGGGTGGAGTCGACAAGCGAGTGGTTCTCAAGCTGGATCCGCGCCTTGCCCCAGTTAAGGCCGCTGTGCTGCCGCTTTCGCGCTCCGAGAAGCTCTCGCCTCTCGCCCGCGAGTTGGCTGCTAAGCTGCGTCAGTTCTGGAACGTTGATTTCGACGACGCCGGCGCCGTCGGCCGTCGTTACCGCCGCCAGGACGAGATCGGCACCCCGTACTGCATCACCGTTGACTTCGATACCCTTGAGGACAACGCCGTGACGGTGCGCGACCGCGACACCATGGAGCAGGTCCGTCTCCCCATCGAGCAGGTGCAGGGCTTCCTTGCCACGAAGCTGGTGGGTTGCTGATCTGCTAGATTTTTGAGCGTGACGCACTCCCATCATCACGACTCCGGCGAGACGTTCTCGCCGCCCCAGCGCCGCAAGGTCCGAGTGATCCTTGCGGCGCTGGTTGTGCCTTTGGCCCTTGTGACCGCGATTCTGTTGCTGGCCATGTGGCCGAGGGGCGAGACACCAATCGGCTCGGTCCCTATTTATGCCGACGGCGTCTCGCAAACCACCGGCGTCATCACCTCCATTGGGGAGATGGGCGAAACCGGGCAGACGGATGTCCGAATGAAGGAAGCCTCCGGCGTGGAGGTTCCCGTCCATGTTCCCTACGAGGTGGTGCTGGGCGGTCTCGAAGTAGGGGATGAGATCCGCGCCAGTTTTAATCCGCACGCGCTGGGCGCGGGCACCCCCTACGTGTTTATTGACTTCGTTCGCACCGTCCCGCTTGCCATCCTGGTGGGCATTTACTTGCTGTCGGTGCTCATTGTGGCGAGATTCAAAGGTCTTATGGCGATGGTGGGCCTTGGAGTTTCCCTCGGGGTGGTAGGGATGTTTATCCTTCCGGCACTGGTGCTCGGGCGTGACCCGTTGCCCGTCATTTTGGTGGGGGCGGCGGCGATGATGTTCGCTTCGATTTATCTCGCCCACGGTGTCTCGATTCGAACCACCACCGCCGTGCTCGGTACCTTCGGCGGGTTGATCATCACGCTAGGGATGTCGCTGTGGGCGGTGGACGCGTTACGGCTCACCGGAGTGTCCAGCGATGACGCACTCATCCTCATGGGCAACGTCCCCGGCCTCGATATGAGCGCGATCCTGCTCTGCGGCATGCTGCTCGCGGGTTTGGGTGCCCTCAACGATGTGACAATCACCCAGGTGTCGACGGTGTGGGAGCTGCACGCGGCGAACCCCGCCGCGAGTCGCCGTCGTCTTTTTATGCAGGGGATGGCGGTGGGACGTGACCATATCGCCTCAACTGTCTATACGCTTGCCTTTGCTTACGTGGGTACCGCGCTGCCGATCCTCATGGCGGCCTCGCTCATGCAGCGCTCCTTCGTGGACCTGCTCCAGGTCAGTCAGGTGACCGAGGAGATAGCGCGCACCCTCACCGCTTCGGTAGGTTTGATTCTCGCGATTCC
>RRZT010840693.1_pt1 | contig 29376 bp, 13 predicted proteins | sample 2165551 | NCBI WGS metagenome assembly RRZT01 (sample SAMN10456910, study PRJNA506462) | wastewater metagenome | biome: wastewater; feature: sludge; material: wastewater sludge; isolation source: wastewater sludge with Escherichia coli K12::gfp cells carrying plasmid... | place: USA: Moscow, Idaho...
CATGAGACTTGGTGTGGATTTTGGAACGACACGAACAACTGTCGCGCTGGTTGACCGGGGTAACTATCCTCTTATCGCTTTTCCCGATCAGGATGGCGATTCGTATGAGTTCATCCCGTCCTTCGCAGCTGTAGAGGGCCGTGGCGTTGTCTATGGTTTTGACGCATTGCGTTTGGCCAACGAGGGCGCTCCTCATGTGCGCTCGTTTAAGCGTCTTCTTGCCTCTCCGGATGTCACCGCTGAAACTCCGGTCAAGTTGGGCGAGAAGGAGATCCCGGTCCTCGACCTTGTAACGGGTTTCCTCTTCCATGTAGCGGCGAGTATCCGCAAGGCGACGGACTCCCCCAAGGAGATTCTTGACGTCGTCGTCGGCATTCCCGCACATGCGCACTCAGCGCAGCGTTTCGTCACCCTCGAAGCGTTCCGCCGCGCCGGTTTCAATGTCATCGCCATGGTGAACGAACCTTCTGCTGCAGGCTTCGAGTACACGCACCGCTACTCCAACCTCATCAACTCTCGCCGCTCCAAGGTTCTCGTCTACGATCTGGGTGGCGGCACCTTCGATGCCTCACTGGTGGTCGCGGATGGCACCAAACACGAAGTTCTCGCGTCCCGCGGTGATAACAACCTCGGTGGCGACGATTTCGACGAAGTTCTCGTCAAGATTGCCCTGGAAATTGGCGACTTCGACCGTGATTCTTTCGACGACGCCGAGTTTGGCCAGCTTCTTCTTTCCGCACGGCATGTGAAGGAAGCTCTTCGCCCCCAGTCTCGAAATGCTGTTCTCGATATTCGTGGCACGTCCGTTACCGTTCCCGTGGCCACCTTCTACGAGGCTTGCGCGCCTCTCATCGAAGCCACCTTCGAGACGATGGAGCCCCTTCTCATCCTGGATAAGGATGGCAACTACCGCCCGGCAGACGATGTCTCTGGTATCTACGTTGTAGGTGGCGGCTCCGAGCTTCCCGCCATCATGCGTGGCCTCAAGGAGCGTTTCGGCCGTCGTATTCGCCGTTCGCCTTACACCGCAGGCTCGCAGGCTATTGGCTTGTCCATCGCCGCCGATCCCGAGTCGGGCTTCACCCTTGTCGACCAGCTGTCGCGATCGATTGGAGTCTTCCGCGAGTGGGATGGCGGCGCCAAGGTGTCCTTCGATGTTCTCGTTGGTCCAGACACCGTCATCACCGAGGATGGTGCAACTGTCACCCGTACGTACCGTGCGGCCCATAACCTCGGCTGGTATCGCCTTGCCGAGTCCAGCTCGGTCGAGGATGATGGTGAGCCTCGCGGCGACGTCGTCCCTCTCGGAGACATCCTCTTCCCCTTCGACCCCGCGCTGCGCGAAAAGGGCGTGGACCTTGAAGCCGTCGAGGTCAAGCGTGTGGAGAACGGTCCTCTTATTGAGGAGCTGTATTCGATCGACCCCAACGGTATCGTCGAAGTGACCATCACGGATGTTGACTCGGGTTACTCTGTCAAGAAGTCTTTGGGAGATAAGCGCCTCCGATAAAGGCAGGCGGCGCCACTCACTAACGAGTGTGTGAAAGACTCCACGACGGTGGCGGATTTGCTGAGATATCAACGCTCAGCACCGCCACCGTCTTTCTATGTGAGACACTAAAGGGTGCTAGTTGTCTCAATTATTGAAATATGTGGGGCGAGAGCCAAAGTGAATGACAAGGTGACCGTGTGGCTCAGAAGCATCCAGTACATGAGGTGCCCCCGGCACCCAAACTAGCGGTCCTTTCCCTTCAGCACGTCCTTGCGTTTTATGCGGGCGCGGTTATTGTCCCCTTGCTCATCGCCTCGAGTCTGAAACTCGACGCACAGACCACCATCCATCTTATTAACGCCGACCTCTTCACCTGTGGCATCGCCACCCTTATTCAATCGGTCGGAATCACCAAGTACGTCGGCGTCCGTCTTCCTATCATTCAAGGCGTCACCACCACAGCTGTTGCCCCGATCATCGCGATCGGCCTAGCCGTAACTAACGGCGAGGGCGGCAACGCGGCCCTCCCAGCCATCTACGGCTCCATCATTGTCGCGGGCCTCTTTACCTTCTTTGCAGCGCCATACTTTGCGCGTCTGCTGCGATTCTTCCCGCCCGTTGTTACCGGAACCGTGCTGCTCGTCATGGGTACTACCCTTCTCTCGGTCTCCGCCAACGATTTCGTCAACTATGCCGTCGACATTCCGGATGTCACCGCATTGGCCTACGGCTTTGGAACTCTCGGTGCCATTGTCTTAGTGCAGCGTTTCTTCAAAGGCTTCCTTGGAACCATTGCCGTTCTCGTTGGCCTTGTGGGCGGAACTCTTGTTGCGTTGTTCCGCGGCGACCTTGCCGCGGATAAGGTTCAGGCCTTCCATGATGCCGGCGCCCTGAGCGTCACTACCCCGTTCTACTTCGGCATTCCCGTGTTCACGCTGACCGGCTGCCTCTCGATGATCATCGTCATGATCATCACGATGGTTGAGACCACCGGAGACGTCTTCGCCACCGGCGAGATCGTCAACAAGCGCATCACCAAGAACGACATTTCGGCGGCCCTGCGCGCCGACGGCGTCTCCACCCTGCTCGGTGGCCTCATGAACTCGTTCCCTTACACCTGCTTCGCGCAGAACGTCGGCCTCGTGCGTATTACCCGCGTCCAGTCACGCTGGGTTGCTGCCGGAGCTGGTGCGATTATGATCGTTCTCGGTATCCTGCCGAAGGCCGGTGCCATCGTCAATATGATTCCCGCACCTGTACTAGGTGGAGCAAGCCTCGCGATGTTCGCCAACGTCGCGTGGGTGGGTCTCCAGACGATCGCCAAGTCCGACATGCGCGACAACCGCAACGCCGTCATTGTTACCACGGCACTTGGCTTGGCCATGCTCGTCACCTTTAAGCCGACGATCGCGCTAGTCTTCCCGGCGTGGGCACAGATCTTCTTCTCCTCGGGCATGACAATCGGTGCTATCACCGCCATCGCACTCAACCTGCTCTTCTTCCATGTGGGTAAGCAGCGTGGCGACGACGTCGTCAAGGGGCTATCAGGTCGCGGATTGAGTATCGAAGATGTCAACGAGATGGACCGCGCCCTGTTCGTCCAGACCTTCCGCGGTGTCTTCAACACCCAGACCTGGCCTTTGGAAAGCGCCTGGGAGCAACGCCCGTTTGCCAACGCCCACGAGCTTCGCGACGCTATCCAGGAAGCTGTGTTGACCGGCGACGACGAGCTTCAGCGAGAATTGATTCACGACTATCCGGACATGGCCCAGCTTTTGGGCGCCGGGGACGACGACGAAATTGTGGTCACCAAGGATATCGGCTCACTTGCCCTCGAATCGGCCACCGGTGAGGAACTAGAAGAAGTTTCGCGTATCGCCAGGGAGTACGAGCAGCAATTCGGTATGCCGTTCATCGGCTATCTTGGACCTCTCGATACTACGCAGCAGATTATTGCCAGCGGTATGCGTCGCCTCGCGAACTCTCCCGTCCAGGAGCGAGTCGTAGCACTCTCTCAGGTGGTTGAGATTGCGAATGATCGTTTCGACATCATGCTCGCAGACGCCAATCCGCTCCGTGCAGCATGGGAAGCGAAATTCGCACGTAAGCAGTGACGATCTTTGCTTGGGGCTTCTTGGGTGTCTTCACCTAGCCTCGAATACTTGAGAGGGGCCCGGCGGTATCGCCGGGCCCCTCATCCGTGGATGCGAACATTCAGATACCGTCCCGCTTAGAACCTCGCCATAGTCATGCATGCTAAAAAGGCACCTTCAATCGTTCTCTCACGCGGCCACTTTCGGCTACCTAGCCAGCTAACGTAAGCCTATGACCTCCGATTGTTCGTGTTCTGAATTCGAAACGCTTGGATCAAGGCGATAAGCAGTAACAGAAATCCCAGAAGAAAGAACACCGCCGCTAAGCTTCCGAAAAGTGCTGATACCATGAAGCACACGGACGCGGCGAGCGTTGGCGTAACAACCCTTCGCCGTCTGCGTTTACTATCCACGTCAGAATGTGCCATAGTTCAAACCTCTCCGTAAATGAAAGATCTGTCAAGAATCCAAGCAACCGCAACAATTGCTGGATCTCCTGTGTGTTCGGTGAGTTGAAGGAGGAAGGCAGGTTGTCAATACTGAAAAGACGTTTGCTTAGACGGCCGTACGCTTCTTCGCGCGCCGCTCAGCAAGTTCGTCAATTCCGGTTCCCGCGTCCTCAATACTTGAAGTAGGCAACTCCGAGAGGCTACCTTCCAGCTCGCGCCATACTCTGCCGAGGGCAATTCCAAATACTCCCTGGCCACCGAGAAGAAGATCAATGATCTGATCATCCGAGGTGAAAAGGTAAACGGAGGATCCATCCGACATAAGCACCAACTGTGCCAGATCGTCTACTCCATAAGTGACGAGCTGGGCTACCGCGACGCGGATCTGCTGGAGAGAAACCCCGGTATCTAGGAGTCGCTTGACGACCTTAAGAACAAGAATGTCGCGGAAGGAGTAGAGACGCTGGCTCCCCGAGCCCGCAGCAGTACGAATGGACGGCGAGACAAGACCTGTGCGATCCCAGTAATCGAGTTGACGATAGGTAATGCCAGCGGCTTTGCACGCGATTGGCCCCCGGTACCCCGTGTCTTCATCCAGATCAGGTAGAGGGTCGCCAAAGAGCATCTGCTGAGAGCGCTGTTTCTTCACTTCAGGCGCTGCTGCGTCGCTCATTGAGGTCTCCATTCAAGAATTAATCAGCGGGAGCCTACCGTCCTACGGGTGGACAATTCAACGGTAGACGTGAAAACCCGACTAATCAACGATATAGCAAGGGTGCCGCCTGTTGAGAGAGCGGCGTGTCGTCCCCTCAAGTTTAACTTGAAGTTTCTGCAACCTTGCGGAGATATTCGGCGTTTCTTGAATGTTATATGCGTCGATATTACCCCGCACGAGGCGTGGTATCTGCACCTATTAGCGAAGATTTACTTCCACGTTCTCGGTAAGGAGGGCCCGATACAGGTGTGCCACGATTGTAGAGTTCTCCGCGGTCTGCGTAATGGCTCGCTCCCCTGCAACTGGGGAGCCCTTAGCTCGTTCGGGAGCGACAGCTGCAGTCAGCATTGCCGCATGCGAATGCGCAGAATTCTTAATACTGCGTACCTGGCGCAGATCAAATCCACCGTTCTGCAGCATCATGGCATAACGGACGATCTCCACCGACTGGCTGGTGAGCCTGCCTCGAGCGTCGGTGGTTAGAATACCCGCGTTGACCATGTCCTCAATATCGGTGACGGCCACACCCGTAAGGTCCGAAACTTCAATGAGCCTCAGGCGAGTACCCGGCTGGGGGCGTCGGACTTCGTCGTCGGGAATAGCGCGCATGCGCCCCGAGCGCACCTCGTCAGGCGACTCACCAGAATCAAGCTGGCGTAATAATTCACCGATCTGCGTGAGTGGAAGGAAACGATCTCGCTGCTCTTGCAGGACAAAACGAAGACGCTCAACATCCGCGGCTGAAAAAAGGCGCTGATTCGATGGCGTTCGGTGAGGAGTCACTAGACCCAACGACTCATAGTGCCGAAGCTTAGAGACCGTCAACAAGGGGAACTCGGCCGCAAGAGCAGTACGAACCTCACCGATTCGCAACGACGGGACATGAGAAACATCCTGCGGCCACGAGATCTGAGGTTCTTCGTGCTTTGGAGCGCGTGAAGGCACTGCCATCATGATGCAGCTCGAGATCCATAGAAGGTCAGTCGATACTTACCGATCTGGACTTCATCGCCATCCTTGAGGACAACTCGGTCAATACGTTCCTTGTTGACATAGGTGCCGTTAAGCGAACCCGAGTCTTGAACGGTGAACGTGTTATCGTCGCGAAGAAACTGTGCGTGACGGCGAGAGACTGTGAAGTCATCAAGGAACACATCGGCACGAGCATGACGACCAGCGTTCGTCACGTCAGCATTAAGCAGGAAACGCGCATCTGCATTCGGACCCGACAGGGCAATAAGAAGCGCGGACCCATGAGGAAGGGACTCAATCGCAGCGACCTCATCGGGACGCAGGACGCGGCGATCATCGACGAAATCCTTGGAGGCGCCGTCCACCGCAAATTGCGACGTACTGCCAAGCGCCTCAGCACCGATTGACGTCTGATTCGGGTCGTTCGAAACCGACATCTCGCCTCCTTCTTCACAAGACATATCTGCATGCCTCGAGTAACGACAGTATAACAATTATGCGCGTGCTCCCCCAGTTCTGGACACTTCTGACGGAGGCATTTTTGGGCGATACCAGCCACAATAACCGTGTGTTACTCCGCGGGAGGATGCCGCATGACCCCACAGGAGGACAGTGCGAGAAGAGACGTACGTCTCCGAACCGACAGTCAAAAGCAACCGATACCCATTTCCGACGACGATCCACGTCGCGAACGTTAGCTAGCTTACGTTTCGCCGTGCGGGTGGGATTGATTGGCGTTCGCTCCAGGATCTGGTGTAATCTCGTCTGGTCGAGATCGGGCGGTTGAGTCCGGTGGAGATAACGGGCTGTGGCGCAGTTTGGTAGCGCACTTGACTGGGGGTCAAGGGGTCGTGGGTTCAAATCCCGCCAGCCCGACAACATCCGAAGGAATGGCGTGGGGCCGGACTGATCAGTCCGGTCCCACGCCATTCTCGATGATAAAAGGGACAGGAAGAAGAGCTTCCGAATGCCTGACAAATGCGAGGTGTCAAGACATCGTTCCGGTGTCCTGGCACTTCTTTTTGTATCGAGCTATCGTTCCAGATTTTATGTAGTGGAGAATCTCATGAGAGTTACGCCCATTCTCGGGGGCAGGAGAATCTGGAAGATGGGAGGAGCCCTCCTTTTGATCATTAGCATGATCATTGGGGGTTTCCTGATTGTCAAGGACCGTAGCATTCCCGGAGCTTCTTTCGTCCACCAGTACGTTGACGGAGTTTCGTCAAAAACGGTTGCTTTGACGATCGATGACGGCCCAGATGCCACCTACACCCCAGAGGTTCTTGACATTCTGCATGCACATGGAGCTCGGGCGACCTTCTTTGTTGTTGGCAGGCGTGCGCAAGCTCTACCTGATTTGGTTCATCGCGAAATTGCTGAAGGCCATGAAATAGGCAATCACACGATGACGCATGTGGGGTGGAATGACAAGTCATATGACGAATCTTTGGCAGAGATTCTCGAGGCGCAGAAAGCAATTTCTTCTGTGACCGGAAGTGAGCCAGTGTTCTTCCGGTCACCACACGGGCAAAATACCAAAGCAAACGCCCAAGCCATTGTCGATTCGCATCTGCAAGCAGTGAGATGGACTATTGGCGTGGAGCATCACGCATCCGGATCTGCTCAGGCAGAGGCAGACAGAGTTGCGGCAGCAGTCCGGCCCGGCACAATCATCTTGGCGCACGATGGCGGTTTGGATCGTTCAGAAACTGTCGAAGCACTGTCGATCCTGTTGAACAAACTTGATGCGCAAGGATACGAGGTTGTCCCTCTAGGTGAGCTGCTCAAGGAGGGGCAGGGGTTGGCGCGCACTCCATAAGCTAGTTCTATCAACTGTCGAAGCAGACCGATTAGCACGTGGGTCCCCCAATGGTGTAACCTCGTCTGGTCGAGATCGGGCGGTTGAGTCCGATGGAGATAACGGGCTGTGGCGCAGTTTGGTAGCGCACTTGACTGGGGGTCAAGGGGTCGTGGGTTCAAATCCCGCCAGCCCGACGTATGTGAAATGCCGGAACATAGTTCGCTATGTTCCGGCATTTCTGTTGTGTGGGCGTGTTGGGTCGTGGTTCGTATGGTGAATCCCTTGATGGTTTTTGGGTTGGTATTCTTAACTGGGTTGAGGGTGTGTTCGGCGAGGATTTCTTTGGTTTCGCGGTCGATGATGGTGTCCGCCGACGATGAGAATGCACTAGATGGTCGACATGGATGCCTGTTTGAGGCGAGCGTAAATGGAGTCTAACTAACGAATCGAAACCTGCAACGGGATTAGCCTCTGGAATCGTTGGGAGACTTTTCCTTCTGTTGTTCCTCGTGCTTAAAATGCCTTGTCACTACTAGTACGAGCCGGATTAAAAGCCCACAAATTAACACAGCGACAGCTAATAGAGCCAGCATGAAAACAATGAAAAGAGTCCCCGTAGACCCTGTCTGAGGGATCAGTCTACTTGTTGTTTCTATCACCATTGACACGATTACCACAGGCTCAAGTTAGATTCTGTCCAGGACCCTCCACTGTTGACATAAACTGTCACAGCAGCATCATGTTGAACCCATCCACCCACGGAGTTGAATGTACCGTAAGTCTGGCCCCATGCGGGATTCCCAGTCTGAACACCGATGTATGTGTCTTCGATAGTAAAAGAACCGCCTACGGCTGTGCGGTAACCGGTCCCAATTGAATCAATTCGTCCTCCACCACTATTGTACTTTGTGTAGTTGAAGGGAAATCCAAGAGTCACAAATCCATTTGAATCTTCTGCTTTACAGCCAGTGTATGAGACGTGGTAGTAAGAAGAAGACAGACTACAGTTCTTGACGTTCATGGGGGAAAAGGGAGCTTCGTCAAATTCCTGGGTCACTTTCGAAACCTTAATAGACCCATCTTCGAAAACCGAAGTGACTGATCGGGTAATTGTCTGCATGTCTACCACCCCCTTTGTTTCGAGTTGCACGTATTTTGTTGAATGGATCTCCCTTAAAAGGATCGTTTTGTTTTGCCTGACGGAATTGTTGTTCCACTTATTATAAACAATTATATGATATAAGCCACATGCCCGACTAGCCTCATTTAAAAGGCCCGTGAAATGGGGTCCATGCCTCATCTAGTTTCTGTCCGCGAAATGTCGGCATGGTGGTCTATGAACGAGTCGGGATTGACCATGTCTGCCAAGTACGAGATCACCAGGAAGTACGCGGCCCAGTACGCGAAAGCGTCCAAGAAGACCAAAGGTGAGTTGCTGGACAAGATCATCGCGGTCACGGGCTGGTCGCGAGACAACGCTCGGCGTCGACTAACCCGGGCCGGGAAAGCACCACGGCCCCGCAAAGAAAAACACGGGGACCAACGCGTCAACGCTCGTGTAGGTATTCCTATGACGCACGCAAGGTCTTGCAGAAGATCTGGGCTATCTCTGGCGGACAGTGCGGCAAGTATCTAGTGGTCTCGATACGCTTGCTCATCAAGGTGCTAGAAGCCCACGGCGAGCTCATCCCAGGAGTGGATCGGTACAGCGAGATCGTGCGCGAGGAACTACTCTCGATGAGCCCAGCCACCATCGACCGGTATGTGAAACCCGTCGAAGACACAGGCCGCCTCACAGGTGTATCAACAACCAAGCCCTCCCCGTTGCTGCGTTCCTCGATCAAGATCCGCAAAGCAGGAGACGAAATCGAAGCCGCCCCGAGTTTCTTCGAAGGTGACACGGTCGCTCACTGCGGTCCCACCCTCAAAGCCGAGTTCGCTCGCACCTTGAATCTCACCGATGTCAACACGGGCTGGACCTTCACCACCAGTATCCGTAACAACGCGTCCCGGCATATCATTGCCGGACTCAACCGGGCCATTGATGCCCTACCGATCCCAATATATGGCATCGATTTCGATAACGGCTCCGAGTTCATCAACTACGACGTCGTTCAATGGGCCACCGATCTGGAACTGTATTTCACCAGAAGTCGGCCCTACAAGAAAAATGATCAGGCCACTATCGAGTCCAAGAACAACACCGTGGTCCGTAAATACGCCTTCTACTGGCGCTATAACACCCGGGTAGCACTCGGACTCTTGAACCGGCTGTGGGTCAACGTCAACGACCTGATGAACTACTTCACCCCCACTATCAAACCCGTTGGCTGGACCACCGATAGCGTGGGACGCCCCGAAAACCCCGTTTGATCGGCTAGTAGCTTCCGGGGCCCTCACCACGCCCAGATCCACCAGATGAGCGCTTATCGGGACTCACTCAACCCCACCCAGCTCACCCGCCAGATCCACACCATCCAAACCCAGCTCACTACCATCGCCCTGACCGACCAGATCCAGGCCCGCGCGAACACTCCCACCACCAGCCAAGGAATCAGACAAGCCAGCTAACCCAACCACCCCAGACACCCACCACTTACGCGGGCAAAAACACATGAGGCATGACGATGCCTAGAAAGCATAGTTTTTACTGGGGCTGGGTAAAAGCTTAGTGGGTGCCTAGGTGCATAGAACTCGTGGCAGGCAACAACCGACTTCTCACCGCCCGAAGGTGCAACTCATCCTACGGTGGTGGCACTCTTTGAAGTCACTATTACTGTGGAGGAGCAAGGATCCCAGATGCACGCTTCAGTGACCGACATTTACTCGGATTTATATTGTCTGTGGAGGCACACATAACCAAAGATCACGTTAGTTGAGCGACGGTTACTCCTGTGTGGCAACCACATGAACAACCTCGTTCGCATTTGTCAGGACCTGATAGACTCGCACTGCTCCACCGGTCATCAGTATTACTGCTGATTAACCTTGCTGGATTATCGGTTTCTTCGCTTAGCGCCCTCGCGCCTCAGTTCAAAGGATGCCCATGCCCGATACGAGTTACGTCGCGGGATACACCGACGGACTCTCGCACGATCGCATGACCCTCTCTGGATGGCTTGCCCTTGATGCGGCTGGCGAAATCCCCGATGTGCGTTGTTTCCAGCGCAGCATAGAGATTGGGATCGTACAGATCGGCGACCCACGGCCAGATGTAACAACCGCAGGAATCGACAACCGAAGTTTCCATATCCACTTTGAAGATCCCGTTCCACTCGGCGCAATGCTCACGGGCGAATATACCGTTCGAGACATCGGCACCAGCCTTCCTCTCTCCCCGACAGTTGGTTTCCGAACTAGGTGTCAAGAGGAGCTGCTTAGTCTTATTGACTTCTCTAATCCGGCAACACGAACATCGGCGCTTCCACGCATTGCTGAACAAATCCGCCCACTGTCTGCTGATGATCTATCCCCCATCATGTTTCCCGTGGGTATGGTGTCGGGAGATGGCTTGGCGCAACTTGGCAAGAACGGCTGCGCTTTCTTGGTTGGTGGCCCCACTCAGCTGAGCCAGCGGTACCGCAAACCTAAGACGCCTAGCACCCAGGCCGCATTTACCGAGACTCTCGAGCATTGTCTAAGCACCTATCGCACCTGGGCGAAGGAACTTGCTGCTCTGGGTATCCTCTACCGCCAGATCATTGTTCCGGAAAAGTCGACTGTACTCCCCCGTCTCGCATCGTTGTCCCGTCCCATCACTCCACTATTAGAGGAGATTGAGAGGCGCCTTTCGCGAGAACAGTGGTATGTATCTGCGACTCAAGCACTGAGAAGTATGGCTGAACCAGAACGCGGCTGGCCCAAATATGACAGCCATCCGGCTCCAGCAGGCATGCGAAGCCTGGTTCTAGCCCTCATCGACACCCTTGATTTGACCGCGTCGTCAACCACCCTCGCAGCGCTTGATCACACGCACTTCTTCCAGGGCGATCTCTCGGCAAGTCTCTTTGGCACGCATCTTTGGGAACCTTTAGCCACTCCAAAAGCGCACGACGATAACCCACCGCTCAATCTCACAGTACTCGTCGTCGACAACGCAGCGCCCGGACATGTCGACGATCCACGAGCGCTAACCTGGTGGTTAACCCAAGAGTTTCAAGAAGTCCACGTCAGCTCAGCCTCTCAACTGGACCTGGCAGAGATCCGTGAGCTACGCCCCGACGTCGTCGTTTATCACACAACTGAACGCCTCCTCGGTGCTGACGCTCGTAGCGACGCCACTGCCAATCCAACTGAACCACATTCGCAAGCAAACTCGAACGTTACCTCTTTCGTCACTGGATTTGTGGAGCGCGTGTCGCGGAATCGCACCTCCGTCACCGGATGGGTGAGCGTGTCCGACGACGGCGCCCTGCCGAACATCCGTTGCTTCCGGCGTGGAGTTGCTGTCGGAAACGCAGCGTTTGGAGATGCTCGTCCGGATGCTTCCGCCTCGACCGGACACAACGCGGTGGCCTTCGAAATCGTCCTGGATCATGAGCTACCACATGGAGCTCTGCTGACCGGTGAATACCTTGTCAAGGATGTGTATTCAGGATCCGCTCTCCAGCTCACCGTGAGACTCTTTAAAGAATCTGAAGCCGAACTAGCTGCACTCGCACGGATTCCGAAGTCTCTGAGTTCTGAGAGGATTCCTGCCACCAAACCTCGTTCGCTCGCTGACCTTTCCACTGTTTGGTTCCCCGTCGGGCTCACATCCCCGGATGGATCAGCCACCGTGGGCAAAGGCGGTTTTGCCTTCCTGACTGGAGGTTCCAACGCGGTGAGCGAACGATATCGGGAACCTACCAAGCGTGTACAACGGCGAGCACTTGAGAGGTCAGTGGACGCGTGGGCGTCACTTTTCCATGAACGGAGGCGGACGATTGAACAACTCGGCGCACGGTATGTTCAAATAATCGTTCCGGAGAAGACCACCACGCTTCATCACCTTATCGATCTCGAAGGGCCTATCACTCCCCTACTTCGTGACCTGGAAGAGCAGATCGGCACGGAATCGTGGTACCTCTCTGGTCGCCGGGTATTTGAGTCGCTTGATGATCCCGAGCTTGCATGGCTGCACTACGATGGCCACCCCGCACCCTATGGAACTCAAGCACTAATGAAGGCCCTGGTTGCTCGCCTGGAGCTTCCAGAGTCAGCAGTGATTGCCGCGGAACCGACGGATGTAGCCTTCTTCGAAGGCGATCTTTCGCGGCGACTCTTTCACGTCAACCTATGGGATCCCCATATTGCACCCGCGAACGACGAAACGCTGGATGGCGGGCCTCTCCCGGATCTCATCGAATCGTATACACCAGGCGTCGGTAAACATGTGGGGTCCAAGCGGGTCTGGAGGCGCGAGAGTGCAAGCTACAACATGAAGGTCATGATCTTTGGGGACTCTACATTCGGTACGGGTGCCCATAGCGCGCAACTCAGTTGGTGGGCATCTCGCGCCTTCCGAGAGGCCCACTTCATCTGGAGTAACACCCTCGATCACGACGACGTCGCGGCAATCCAGCCGGACCTCGTCATTTGTCAAACGATCGAACGTTTTCTGGGCCGACGTCCCGAGGCCTGAAACGCGACATGCCTCAGGCCTCGGATTGGTCACTGTGAGTTCAGGTTACGTTCTCTCCATGCGGTTTCTCGGCTACGAATCCCACCGCCGAGATGAACTGTTGGTTCGTCTTGAAGGTCTTGCGCATGGCAAGTACTCTCTTTCGGGCAGCGGGGTTTCGAGCCACATTCCAAGAAAATCTTAGGAATCCGTTGAGTCCCTCGTCGGCGACGATGCGCCGAACCTCAAGAAGAGCCATTTTATTAGTCGTCGAGTAAGTGACGGTAAAGCCTGCCTCGGTCAAGAGTTGTGTCCAGCCTTCCATCGTCAGTGGACGCGCACCGACTTTAATGGTTCGCGACAGCTGCTTTCCCACGGATCCTGTGGCCTGTGCCGGCGCACGAGATGTGAATCCCATCTCGTGCAGGGCATACCGGCCACCAGGTTCAAGAATTCGGTAAGCCTCGCGCATGATGGTGAGTTTGTCCGTGTCTGATTGCATCGTCAGCATCGCTTCGCCGACGACGAGCGTCGCACACCCATCGTCTAACCCCGTGTTCTTGGCGTCGGCATTGATAAGTTCCGCCTCGCTGTGCCCGGAAAGAACCGTTAGCAGCGGGTTATCGTCATCATCACGCACGTCGACGCCCCAGTATTGAACTGGATGAACAGCAAGCAGCAATTCGGCCGTCTTGCCAACCCCCGGACCGAACTCGACAACCCGATCGCTGGCGTTTGGCTTCGCCGCTGCAAGAATGCGGCGCGTCATTTCCATGCCGCCGGGGCGCAGAACCCGCTTCCCCATCTTCGCAAGAAGCCAGTGCCCCTGGAGCCGTTGTTCTTCGGGTCCGGACCGGGTTCCCCGAGTTGGTGTCACTGGCGAAGCAGACTGTGGAGAGGGCGCCGGGCTAGATTCCGGAACCTGCCGAGTGATAGTTGCTGCCTTTTGGATACGGTCGACGGGAACCTGCGAGCACATACAGGCATGCTGTTCTTCGGCGCTCATCGGACACCTTCCTGAACTGTGGAAGCAGCGTCTACGTCCACCATAGTCAACGACATGTGGCAAGGTTCAATGGCAGTGAGCGCATGCCTCACTCCAGGAGCCAGGTACACGACGTCACCGGTGATGAGCGTGGACGTCTCGCCGGCCACAGTGAATTCCATTCGCCCGCTGAGAAGCTGGACGACGACGGCCTTCGGGCTTGCGTGCTCGGTGAGAAGCTGTCCGGCGTCGAAGGAAAACAGAACAAAGCGAATAAGGTCGTTGTTGAGAACAACTCTGCTGGTAGTGGCTTCCTGGAGAATTGGTAGCTGCTGCAAGAGGTCCGTGTAGACCTTAGATTCGCTCACCGATGTTGCTGTGGCACCCGCCATGATGATCTCCTTCGAAACACGTGAGTTAGGGATTCCTAACTCACTCGAGTCTAGGGAGCGGTGGGCACTTAGGACAGTATAAACACGTTAAAACCCGTGTTTATATGAGTCCTTCTGAGTGGTTGGTGTGCTTTTCAAGCCCTAGGTCCCAGTCCATCGATAAAAGACGGGGCCCTTGCTATACCGCGCGGTATAGCAAGGGCCCCGTCTTTTATCGATGGACTGGGACCTAGGGCTTGAAAAGCACACCAACCACTCAGAAGGACTCATATAAACACGGGTTTTAACGTGTTTATACTGTCCTAAGTGCCCACCGCTCCCTAGACTCGAGTGAGTTAGGAATCCCTAACTCACGTGTTTCGAAGGAGATCATCATGGCGGGTGCCACAGCAACATCGGTGAGCGAATCTAAGGTCTACACGGACCTCTTGCAGCAGCTACCAATTCTCCAGGAAGCCACTACCAGCAGAGTTGTTCTCAACAACGACCTTATTCGCTTTGTTCTGTTTTCCTTCGACGCCGGACAGCTTCTCACCGAGCACGCAAGCCCGAAGGCCGTCGTCGTCCAGCTTCTCAGCGGGCGAATGGAATTCACTGTGGCCGGCGAGACGTCCACGCTCATCACCGGTGACGTCGTGTACCTGGCTCCTGGAGTGAGGCATGCGCTCACTGCCATTGAACCTTGCCACATGTCGTTGACTATGGTGGACGTAGACGCTGCTTCCACAGTTCAGGAAGGTGTCCGATGAGCGCCGAAGAACAGCATGCCTGTATGTGCTCGCAGGTTCCCGTCGACCGTATCCAAAAGGCAGCAACTATCACTCGGCAGGTTCCGGAATCTAGCCCGGCGCCCTCTCCACAGTCTGCTTCGCCAGTGACACCAACTCGGGGAACCCGGTCCGGACCCGAAGAACAACGGCTCCAGGGGCACTGGCTTCTTGCGAAGATGGGGAAGCGGGTTCTGCGCCCCGGCGGCATGGAAATGACGCGCCGCATTCTTGCAGCGGCGAAGCCAAACGCCAGCGATCGGGTTGTCGAGTTCGGTCCGGGGGTTGGCAAGACGGCCGAATTGCTGCTTGCTGTTCATCCAGTTCAATACTGGGGCGTCGACGTGCGTGATGATGACGATAACCCGCTGCTAACGGTTCTTTCCGGGCACAGCGAGGCGGAACTTATCAATGCCGACGCCAAGAACACGGGGTTAGACGATGGGTGTGCGACGCTCGTCGTCGGCGAAGCGATGCTGACGATGCAATCAGACACGGACAAACTCACCATCATGCGCGAGGCTTACCGAATTCTTGAACCTGGTGGCCGGTATGCCCTGCACGAGATGGGATTCACATCTCGTGCGCCGGCACAGGCCACAGGATCCGTGGGAAAGCAGCTGTCGCGAACCATTAAAGTCGGTGCGCGTCCACTGACGATGGAAGGCTGGACACAACTCTTGACCGAGGCAGGCTTTACCGTCACTTACTCGACGACTAATAAAATGGCTCTTCTTGAGGTTCGGCGCATCGTCGCCGACGAGGGACTCAACGGATTCCTAAGATTTTCTTGGAATGTGGCTCGAAACCCCGCTGCCCGAAAGAGAGTACTTGCCATGCGCAAGACCTTCAAGACGAACCAACAGTTCATCTCGGCGGTGGGATTCGTAGCCGAGAAACCGCATGGAGAGAACGTAACCTGAACTCACAGTGACCAATCCGAGGCCTGAGGCATGTCGCGTTTCAGGCCTCGGGACGTCGGCCCAGAAAACGTTCGATCGTTTGACAAATGACGAGGTCCGGCTGGATTGCCGCGACGTCGTCGTGATCGAGGGTGTTACTCCAGATGAAGTGGGCCTCTCGGAAGGCGCGAGATGCCCACCAACTGAGTTGCGCGCTATGGGCACCCGTACCGAATGTAGAGTCCCCAAAGATCATGACCTTCATGTTGTAGCTTGCACTCTCGCGCCTCCAGACCCGCTTGGACCCCACATGTTTACCGACGCCTGGTGTATACGATTCGATGAGATCCGGGAGAGGCCCGCCATCCAGCGTTTCGTCGTTCGCGGGTGCAATATGGGGATCCCATAGGTTGACGTGAAAGAGTCGCCGCGAAAGATCGCCTTCGAAGAAGGCTACATCCGTCGGTTCCGCGGCAATCACTGCTGACTCTGGAAGCTCCAGGCGAGCAACCAGGGCCTTCATTAGTGCTTGAGTTCCATAGGGTGCGGGGTGGCCATCGTAGTGCAGCCATGCAAGCTCGGGATCATCAAGCGACTCAAATACCCGGCGACCAGAGAGGTACCACGATTCCGTGCCGATCTGCTCTTCCAGGTCACGAAGTAGGGGAGTGATAGGCCCTTCGAGATCGATAAGGTGATGAAGCGTGGTGGTCTTCTCCGGAACGATTATTTGAACATACCGTGCGCCGAGTTGTTCAATCGTCCGCCTCCGTTCATGGAAAAGTGACGCCCACGCGTCCACTGACCTCTCAAGTGCTCGCCGTTGTACACGCTTGGTAGGTTCCCGATATCGTTCGCTCACCGCGTTGGAACCTCCAGTCAGGAAGGCAAAACCGCCTTTGCCCACGGTGGCTGATCCATCCGGGGATGTGAGCCCGACGGGGAACCAAACAGTGGAAAGGTCAGCGAGCGAACGAGGTTTGGTGGCAGGAATCCTCTCAGAACTCAGAGACTTCGGAATCCGTGCGAGTGCAGCTAGTTCGGCTTCAGATTCTTTAAAGAGTCTCACGGTGAGCTGGAGAGCGGATCCTGAATACACATCCTTGACAAGGTATTCACCGGTCAGCAGAGCTCCATGTGGTAGCTCATGATCCAGGACGATTTCGAAGGCCACCGCGTTGTGTCCGGTCGAGGCGGAAGCATCCGGACGAGCATCTCCAAACGCTGCGTTTCCGACAGCAACTCCACGCCGGAAGCAACGGATGTTCGGCAGGGCGCCGTCGTCGGACACGCTCACCCATCCGGTGACGGAGGTGCGATTCCGCGACACGCGCTCCACAAATCCAGTGACGAAAGAGGTAACGTTCGAGTTTGCTTGCGAATGTGGTTCAGTTGGATTGGCAGTGGCGTCGCTACGAGCGTCAGCACCGAGGAGGCGTTCAGTTGTGTGATAAACGACGACGTCGGGGCGTAGCTCACGGATCTCTGCCAGGTCCAGTTGAGAGGCTGAGCTGACGTGGACTTCTTGAAACTCTTGGGTTAACCACCAGGTTAGCGCTCGTGGATCGTCGACATGTCCGGGCGCTGCGTTGTCGACGACGAGTACTGTGAGATTGAGCGGTGGGTTATCGTCGTGCGCTTTTGGAGTGGCTAAAGGTTCCCAAAGATGCGTGCCAAAGAGACTTGCCGAGAGATCGCCCTGGAAGAAGTGCGTGTGATCAAGCGCTGCGAGGGTGGTTGACGACGCGGTCAAATCAAGGGTGTCGATGAGGGCTAGAACCAGGCTTCGCATGCCTGCTGGAGCCGGATGGCTGTCATATTTGGGCCAGCCGCGTTCTGGTTCAGCCATACTTCTCAGTGCTTGAGTCGCAGATACATACCACTGTTCTCGCGAAAGGCGCCTCTCAATCTCCTCTAATAGTGGAGTGATGGGACGGGACAACGATGCGAGACGGGGGAGTACAGTCGACTTTTCCGGAACAATGATCTGGCGGTAGAGGATACCCAGAGCAGCAAGTTCCTTCGCCCAGGTGCGATAGGTGCTTAGACAATGCTCGAGAGTCTCGGTAAATGCGGCCTGGGTGCTAGGCGTCTTAGGTTTGCGGTACCGCTGGCTCAGCTGAGTGGGGCCACCAACCAAGAAAGCGCAGCCGTTCTTGCCAAGTTGCGCCAAGCCATCTCCCGACACCATACCCACGGGAAACATGATGGGGGATAGATCATCAGCAGACAGTGGGCGGATTTGTTCAGCAATGCGTGGAAGCGCCGATGTTCGTGTTGCCGGATTAGAGAAGTCAATAAGACTAAGCAGCTCCTCTTGACACCTAGTTCGGAAACCAACTGTCGGGGAGAGAGGAAGGCTGGTGCCGATGTCTCGAACGGTATATTCGCCCGTGAGCATTGCGCCGAGTGGAACGGGATCTTCAAAGTGGATATGGAAACTTCGGTTGTCGATTCCTGCGGTTGTTACATCTGGCCGTGGGTCGCCGATCTGTACGATCCCAATCTCTATGCTGCGCTGGAAACAACGCACATCGGGGATTTCGCCAGCCGCATCAAGGGCAAGCCATCCAGAGAGGGTCATGCGATCGTGCGAGAGTCCGTCGGTGTATCCCGCGACGTAACTCGTATCGGGCATGGGCATCCTTTGAACTGAGGCGCGAGGGCGCTAAGCGAAGAAACCGATAATCCAGCAAGGTTAATCAGCAGTAATACTGATGACCGGTGGAGCAGTGCGAGTCTATCAGGTCCTGACAAATGCGAACGAGGTTGTTCATGTGGTTGCCACACAGGAGTAACCGTCGCTCAACTAACGTGATCTTTGGTTATGTGTGCCTCCACAGACAATATAAATCCGAGTAAATGTCGGTCACTGAAGCGTGCATCTGGGATCCTTGCTCCTCCACAGTAATAGTGACTTCAAAGAGTGCCACCACCGTAGGATGAGTTGCACCTTCGGGCGGTGAGAAGTCGGTTGTTGCCTGCCACGAGTTCTATGCACCTAGGCACCCACTAAGCTTTTACCCAGCCCCAGTAAAAACTATGCTTTCTAGGCATCGTCATGCCTCATGTGTTTTTGCCCGCGTAAGTGGTGGGTGTCTGGGGTGGTTGGGTTAGCTGGCTTGTCTGATTCCTTGGCTGGTGGTGGGAGTGTTCGCGCGGGCCTGGATCTGGTCGGTCAGGGCGATGGTAGTGAGCTGGGTTTGGATGGTGTGGATCTGGCGGGTGAGCTGGGTGGGGTTGAGTGAGTCCCGATAAGCGCTCATCTGGTGGATCTGGGCGTGGTGAGGGCCCCGGAAGCTACTAGCCGATCAAACGGGGTTTTCGGGGCGTCCCACGCTATCGGTGGTCCAGCCAACGGGTTTGATAGTGGGGGTGAAGTAGTTCATCAGGTCGTTGACGTTGACCCACAGCCGGTTCAAGAGTCCGAGTGCTACCCGGGTGTTATAGCGCCAGTAGAAGGCGTATTTACGGACCACGGTGTTGTTCTTGGACTCGATAGTGGCCTGATCATTTTTCTTGTAGGGCCGACTTCTGGTGAAATACAGTTCCAGATCGGTGGCCCATTGAACGACGTCGTAGTTGATGAACTCGGAGCCGTTATCGAAATCGATGCCATATATTGGGATCGGTAGGGCATCAATGGCCCGGTTGAGTCCGGCAATGATATGCCGGGACGCGTTGTTACGGATACTGGTGGTGAAGGTCCAGCCCGTGTTGACATCGGTGAGATTCAAGGTGCGAGCGAACTCGGCTTTGAGGGTGGGACCGCAGTGAGCGACCGTGTCACCTTCGAAGAAACTCGGGGCGGCTTCGATTTCGTCTCCTGCTTTGCGGATCTTGATCGAGGAACGCAGCAACGGGGAGGGCTTGGTTGTTGATACACCTGTGAGGCGGCCTGTGTCTTCGACGGGTTTCACATACCGGTCGATGGTGGCTGGGCTCATCGAGAGTAGTTCCTCGCGCACGATCTCGCTGTACCGATCCACTCCTGGGATGAGCTCGCCGTGGGCTTCTAGCACCTTGATGAGCAAGCGTATCGAGACCACTAGATACTTGCCGCACTGTCCGCCAGAGATAGCCCAGATCTTCTGCAAGACCTTGCGTGCGTCATAGGAATACCTACACGAGCGTTGACGCGTTGGTCCCCGTGTTTTTCTTTGCGGGGCCGTGGTGCTTTCCCGGCCCGGGTTAGTCGACGCCGAGCGTTGTCTCGCGACCAGCCCGTGACCGCGATGATCTTGTCCAGCAACTCACCTTTGGTCTTCTTGGACGCTTTCGCGTACTGGGCCGCGTACTTCCTGGTGATCTCGTACTTGGCAGACATGGTCAATCCCGACTCGTTCATAGACCACCATGCCGACATTTCGCGGACAGAAACTAGATGAGGCATGGACCCCATTTCACGGGCCTTTTAAATGAGGCTAGTCGGGCATGTGGCTTATATCATATAATTGTTTATAATAAGTGGAACAACAATTCCGTCAGGCAAAACAAAACGATCCTTTTAAGGGAGATCCATTCAACAAAATACGTGCAACTCGAAACAAAGGGGGTGGTAGACATGCAGACAATTACCCGATCAGTCACTTCGGTTTTCGAAGATGGGTCTATTAAGGTTTCGAAAGTGACCCAGGAATTTGACGAAGCTCCCTTTTCCCCCATGAACGTCAAGAACTGTAGTCTGTCTTCTTCTTACTACCACGTCTCATACACTGGCTGTAAAGCAGAAGATTCAAATGGATTTGTGACTCTTGGATTTCCCTTCAACTACACAAAGTACAATAGTGGTGGAGGACGAATTGATTCAATTGGGACCGGTTACCGCACAGCCGTAGGCGGTTCTTTTACTATCGAAGACACATACATCGGTGTTCAGACTGGGAATCCCGCATGGGGCCAGACTTACGGTACATTCAACTCCGTGGGTGGATGGGTTCAACATGATGCTGCTGTGACAGTTTATGTCAACAGTGGAGGGTCCTGGACAGAATCTAACTTGAGCCTGTGGTAATCGTGTCAATGGTGATAGAAACAACAAGTAGACTGATCCCTCAGACAGGGTCTACGGGGACTCTTTTCATTGTTTTCATGCTGGCTCTATTAGCTGTCGCTGTGTTAATTTGTGGGCTTTTAATCCGGCTCGTACTAGTAGTGACAAGGCATTTTAAGCACGAGGAACAACAGAAGGAAAAGTCTCCCAACGATTCCAGAGGCTAATCCCGTTGCAGGTTTCGATTCGTTAGTTAGACTCCATTTACGCTCGCCTCAAACAGGCATCCATGTCGACCATCTAGTGCATTCTCATCGTCGGCGGACACCATCATCGACCGCGAAACCAAAGAAATCCTCGCCGAACACACCCTCAACCCAGTTAAGAATACCAACCCAAAAACCATCAAGGGATTCACCATACGAACCACGACCCAACACGCCCACACAACAGAAATGCCGGAACATAGCGAACTATGTTCCGGCATTTCACATACGTCGGGCTGGCGGGATTTGAACCCACGACCCCTTGACCCCCAGTCAAGTGCGCTACCAAACTGCGCCACAGCCCGTTATCTCCATCGGACTCAACCGCCCGATCTCGACCAGACGAGGTTACACCATTGGGGGACCCACGTGCTAATCGGTCTGCTTCGACAGTTGATAGAACTAGCTTATGGAGTGCGCGCCAACCCCTGCCCCTCCTTGAGCAGCTCACCTAGAGGGACAACCTCGTATCCTTGCGCATCAAGTTTGTTCAACAGGATCGACAGTGCTTCGACAGTTTCTGAACGATCCAAACCGCCATCGTGCGCCAAGATGATTGTGCCGGGCCGGACTGCTGCCGCAACTCTGTCTGCCTCTGCCTGAGCAGATCCGGATGCGTGATGCTCCACGCCAATAGTCCATCTCACTGCTTGCAGATGCGAATCGACAATGGCTTGGGCGTTTGCTTTGGTATTTTGCCCGTGTGGTGACCGGAAGAACACTGGCTCACTTCCGGTCACAGAAGAAATTGCTTTCTGCGCCTCGAGAATCTCTGCCAAAGATTCGTCATATGACTTGTCATTCCACCCCACATGCGTCATCGTGTGATTGCCTATTTCATGGCCTTCAGCAATTTCGCGATGAACCAAATCAGGTAGAGCTTGCGCACGCCTGCCAACAACAAAGAAGGTCGCCCGAGCTCCATGTGCATGCAGAATGTCAAGAACCTCTGGGGTGTAGGTGGCATCTGGGCCGTCATCGATCGTCAAAGCAACCGTTTTTGACGAAACTCCGTCAACGTACTGGTGGACGAAAGAAGCTCCGGGAATGCTACGGTCCTTGACAATCAGGAAACCCCCAATGATCATGCTAATGATCAAAAGGAGGGCTCCTCCCATCTTCCAGATTCTCCTGCCCCCGAGAATGGGCGTAACTCTCATGAGATTCTCCACTACATAAAATCTGGAACGATAGCTCGATACAAAAAGAAGTGCCAGGACACCGGAACGATGTCTTGACACCTCGCATTTGTCAGGCATTCGGAAGCTCTTCTTCCTGTCCCTTTTATCATCGAGAATGGCGTGGGACCGGACTGATCAGTCCGGCCCCACGCCATTCCTTCGGATGTTGTCGGGCTGGCGGGATTTGAACCCACGACCCCTTGACCCCCAGTCAAGTGCGCTACCAAACTGCGCCACAGCCCGTTATCTCCACCGGACTCAACCGCCCGATCTCGACCAGACGAGATTACACCAGATCCTGGAGCGAACGCCAATCAATCCCACCCGCACGGCGAAACGTAAGCTAGCTAACGTTCGCGACGTGGATCGTCGTCGGAAATGGGTATCGGTTGCTTTTGACTGTCGGTTCGGAGACGTACGTCTCTTCTCGCACTGTCCTCCTGTGGGGTCATGCGGCATCCTCCCGCGGAGTAACACACGGTTATTGTGGCTGGTATCGCCCAAAAATGCCTCCGTCAGAAGTGTCCAGAACTGGGGGAGCACGCGCATAATTGTTATACTGTCGTTACTCGAGGCATGCAGATATGTCTTGTGAAGAAGGAGGCGAGATGTCGGTTTCGAACGACCCGAATCAGACGTCAATCGGTGCTGAGGCGCTTGGCAGTACGTCGCAATTTGCGGTGGACGGCGCCTCCAAGGATTTCGTCGATGATCGCCGCGTCCTGCGTCCCGATGAGGTCGCTGCGATTGAGTCCCTTCCTCATGGGTCCGCGCTTCTTATTGCCCTGTCGGGTCCGAATGCAGATGCGCGTTTCCTGCTTAATGCTGACGTGACGAACGCTGGTCGTCATGCTCGTGCCGATGTGTTCCTTGATGACTTCACAGTCTCTCGCCGTCACGCACAGTTTCTTCGCGACGATAACACGTTCACCGTTCAAGACTCGGGTTCGCTTAACGGCACCTATGTCAACAAGGAACGTATTGACCGAGTTGTCCTCAAGGATGGCGATGAAGTCCAGATCGGTAAGTATCGACTGACCTTCTATGGATCTCGAGCTGCATCATGATGGCAGTGCCTTCACGCGCTCCAAAGCACGAAGAACCTCAGATCTCGTGGCCGCAGGATGTTTCTCATGTCCCGTCGTTGCGAATCGGTGAGGTTCGTACTGCTCTTGCGGCCGAGTTCCCCTTGTTGACGGTCTCTAAGCTTCGGCACTATGAGTCGTTGGGTCTAGTGACTCCTCACCGAACGCCATCGAATCAGCGCCTTTTTTCAGCCGCGGATGTTGAGCGTCTTCGTTTTGTCCTGCAAGAGCAGCGAGATCGTTTCCTTCCACTCACGCAGATCGGTGAATTATTACGCCAGCTTGATTCTGGTGAGTCGCCTGACGAGGTGCGCTCGGGGCGCATGCGCGCTATTCCCGACGACGAAGTCCGACGCCCCCAGCCGGGTACTCGCCTGAGGCTCATTGAAGTTTCGGACCTTACGGGTGTGGCCGTCACCGATATTGAGGACATGGTCAACGCGGGTATTCTAACCACCGACGCTCGAGGCAGGCTCACCAGCCAGTCGGTGGAGATCGTCCGTTATGCCATGATGCTGCAGAACGGTGGATTTGATCTGCGCCAGGTACGCAGTATTAAGAATTCTGCGCATTCGCATGCGGCAATGCTGACTGCAGCTGTCGCTCCCGAACGAGCTAAGGGCTCCCCAGTTGCAGGGGAGCGAGCCATTACGCAGACCGCGGAGAACTCTACAATCGTGGCACACCTGTATCGGGCCCTCCTTACCGAGAACGTGGAAGTAAATCTTCGCTAATAGGTGCAGATACCACGCCTCGTGCGGGGTAATATCGACGCATATAACATTCAAGAAACGCCGAATATCTCCGCAAGGTTGCAGAAACTTCAAGTTAAACTTGAGGGGACGACACGCCGCTCTCTCAACAGGCGGCACCCTTGCTATATCGTTGATTAGTCGGGTTTTCACGTCTACCGTTGAATTGTCCACCCGTAGGACGGTAGGCTCCCGCTGATTAATTCTTGAATGGAGACCTCAATGAGCGACGCAGCAGCGCCTGAAGTGAAGAAACAGCGCTCTCAGCAGATGCTCTTTGGCGACCCTCTACCTGATCTGGATGAAGACACGGGGTACCGGGGGCCAATCGCGTGCAAAGCCGCTGGCATTACCTATCGTCAACTCGATTACTGGGATCGCACAGGTCTTGTCTCGCCGTCCATTCGTACTGCTGCGGGCTCGGGGAGCCAGCGTCTCTACTCCTTCCGCGACATTCTTGTTCTTAAGGTCGTCAAGCGACTCCTAGATACCGGGGTTTCTCTCCAGCAGATCCGCGTCGCGGTAGCCCAGCTCGTCACTTATGGAGTAGACGATCTGGCACAGTTGGTGCTTATGTCGGATGGATCCTCCGTTTACCTTTTCACCTCGGATGATCAGATCATTGATCTTCTTCTCGGTGGCCAGGGAGTATTTGGAATTGCCCTCGGCAGAGTATGGCGCGAGCTGGAAGGTAGCCTCTCGGAGTTGCCTACTTCAAGTATTGAGGACGCGGGAACCGGAATTGACGAACTTGCTGAGCGGCGCGCGAAGAAGCGTACGGCCGTCTAAGCAAACGTCTTTTCAGTATTGACAACCTGCCTTCCTCCTTCAACTCACCGAACACACAGGAGATCCAGCAATTGTTGCGGTTGCTTGGATTCTTGACAGATCTTTCATTTACGGAGAGGTTTGAACTATGGCACATTCTGACGTGGATAGTAAACGCAGACGGCGAAGGGTTGTTACGCCAACGCTCGCCGCGTCCGTGTGCTTCATGGTATCAGCACTTTTCGGAAGCTTAGCGGCGGTGTTCTTTCTTCTGGGATTTCTGTTACTGCTTATCGCCTTGATCCAAGCGTTTCGAATTCAGAACACGAACAATCGGAGGTCATAGGCTTACGTTAGCTGGCTAGGTAGCCGAAAGTGGCCGCGTGAGAGAACGATTGAAGGTGCCTTTTTAGCATGCATGACTATGGCGAGGTTCTAAGCGGGACGGTATCTGAATGTTCGCATCCACGGATGAGGGGCCCGGCGATACCGCCGGGCCCCTCTCAAGTATTCGAGGCTAGGTGAAGACACCCAAGAAGCCCCAAGCAAAGATCGTCACTGCTTACGTGCGAATTTCGCTTCCCATGCTGCACGGAGCGGATTGGCGTCTGCGAGCATGATGTCGAAACGATCATTCGCAATCTCAACCACCTGAGAGAGTGCTACGACTCGCTCCTGGACGGGAGAGTTCGCGAGGCGACGCATACCGCTGGCAATAATCTGCTGCGTAGTATCGAGAGGTCCAAGATAGCCGATGAACGGCATACCGAATTGCTGCTCGTACTCCCTGGCGATACGCGAAACTTCTTCTAGTTCCTCACCGGTGGCCGATTCGAGGGCAAGTGAGCCGATATCCTTGGTGACCACAATTTCGTCGTCGTCCCCGGCGCCCAAAAGCTGGGCCATGTCCGGATAGTCGTGAATCAATTCTCGCTGAAGCTCGTCGTCGCCGGTCAACACAGCTTCCTGGATAGCGTCGCGAAGCTCGTGGGCGTTGGCAAACGGGCGTTGCTCCCAGGCGCTTTCCAAAGGCCAGGTCTGGGTGTTGAAGACACCGCGGAAGGTCTGGACGAACAGGGCGCGGTCCATCTCGTTGACATCTTCGATACTCAATCCGCGACCTGATAGCCCCTTGACGACGTCGTCGCCACGCTGCTTACCCACATGGAAGAAGAGCAGGTTGAGTGCGATGGCGGTGATAGCACCGATTGTCATGCCCGAGGAGAAGAAGATCTGTGCCCACGCCGGGAAGACTAGCGCGATCGTCGGCTTAAAGGTGACGAGCATGGCCAAGCCAAGTGCCGTGGTAACAATGACGGCGTTGCGGTTGTCGCGCATGTCGGACTTGGCGATCGTCTGGAGACCCACCCACGCGACGTTGGCGAACATCGCGAGGCTTGCTCCACCTAGTACAGGTGCGGGAATCATATTGACGATGGCACCGGCCTTCGGCAGGATACCGAGAACGATCATAATCGCACCAGCTCCGGCAGCAACCCAGCGTGACTGGACGCGGGTAATACGCACGAGGCCGACGTTCTGCGCGAAGCAGGTGTAAGGGAACGAGTTCATGAGGCCACCGAGCAGGGTGGAGACGCCGTCGGCGCGCAGGGCCGCCGAAATGTCGTTCTTGGTGATGCGCTTGTTGACGATCTCGCCGGTGGCGAAGACGTCTCCGGTGGTCTCAACCATCGTGATGATCATGACGATGATCATCGAGAGGCAGCCGGTCAGCGTGAACACGGGAATGCCGAAGTAGAACGGGGTAGTGACGCTCAGGGCGCCGGCATCATGGAAGGCCTGAACCTTATCCGCGGCAAGGTCGCCGCGGAACAACGCAACAAGAGTTCCGCCCACAAGGCCAACGAGAACGGCAATGGTTCCAAGGAAGCCTTTGAAGAAACGCTGCACTAAGACAATGGCACCGAGAGTTCCAAAGCCGTAGGCCAATGCGGTGACATCCGGAATGTCGACGGCATAGTTGACGAAATCGTTGGCGGAGACCGAGAGAAGGGTAGTACCCATGACGAGCAGCACGGTTCCGGTAACAACGGGCGGGAAGAATCGCAGCAGACGCGCAAAGTATGGCGCTGCAAAGAAGGTAAAGAGGCCCGCGACAATGATGGAGCCGTAGATGGCTGGGAGGGCCGCGTTGCCGCCCTCGCCGTTAGTTACGGCTAGGCCGATCGCGATGATCGGGGCAACAGCTGTGGTGGTGACGCCTTGAATGATAGGAAGACGGACGCCGACGTACTTGGTGATTCCGACCGATTGAATAAGGGTGGCGATGCCACAGGTGAAGAGGTCGGCGTTAATAAGATGGATGGTGGTCTGTGCGTCGAGTTTCAGACTCGAGGCGATGAGCAAGGGGACAATAACCGCGCCCGCATAAAACGCAAGGACGTGCTGAAGGGAAAGGACCGCTAGTTTGGGTGCCGGGGGCACCTCATGTACTGGATGCTTCTGAGCCACACGGTCACCTTGTCATTCACTTTGGCTCTCGCCCCACATATTTCAATAATTGAGACAACTAGCACCCTTTAGTGTCTCACATAGAAAGACGGTGGCGGTGCTGAGCGTTGATATCTCAGCAAATCCGCCACCGTCGTGGAGTCTTTCACACACTCGTTAGTGAGTGGCGCCGCCTGCCTTTATCGGAGGCGCTTATCTCCCAAAGACTTCTTGACAGAGTAACCCGAGTCAACATCCGTGATGGTCACTTCGACGATACCGTTGGGGTCGATCGAATACAGCTCCTCAATAAGAGGACCGTTCTCCACACGCTTGACCTCGACGGCTTCAAGGTCCACGCCCTTTTCGCGCAGCGCGGGGTCGAAGGGGAAGAGGATGTCTCCGAGAGGGACGACGTCGCCGCGAGGCTCACCATCATCCTCGACCGAGCTGGACTCGGCAAGGCGATACCAGCCGAGGTTATGGGCCGCACGGTACGTACGGGTGACAGTTGCACCATCCTCGGTGATGACGGTGTCTGGACCAACGAGAACATCGAAGGACACCTTGGCGCCGCCATCCCACTCGCGGAAGACTCCAATCGATCGCGACAGCTGGTCGACAAGGGTGAAGCCCGACTCGGGATCGGCGGCGATGGACAAGCCAATAGCCTGCGAGCCTGCGGTGTAAGGCGAACGGCGAATACGACGGCCGAAACGCTCCTTGAGGCCACGCATGATGGCGGGAAGCTCGGAGCCGCCACCTACAACGTAGATACCAGAGACATCGTCTGCCGGGCGGTAGTTGCCATCCTTATCCAGGATGAGAAGGGGCTCCATCGTCTCGAAGGTGGCTTCGATGAGAGGCGCGCAAGCCTCGTAGAAGGTGGCCACGGGAACGGTAACGGACGTGCCACGAATATCGAGAACAGCATTTCGAGACTGGGGGCGAAGAGCTTCCTTCACATGCCGTGCGGAAAGAAGAAGCTGGCCAAACTCGGCGTCGTCGAAAGAATCACGGTCGAAGTCGCCAATTTCCAGGGCAATCTTGACGAGAACTTCGTCGAAATCGTCGCCACCGAGGTTGTTATCACCGCGGGACGCGAGAACTTCGTGTTTGGTGCCATCCGCGACCACCAGTGAGGCATCGAAGGTGCCGCCACCCAGATCGTAGACGAGAACCTTGGAGCGGCGAGAGTTGATGAGGTTGGAGTAGCGGTGCGTGTACTCGAAGCCTGCAGCAGAAGGTTCGTTCACCATGGCGATGACATTGAAACCGGCGCGGCGGAACGCTTCGAGGGTGACGAAACGCTGCGCTGAGTGCGCATGTGCGGGAATGCCGACGACGACGTCAAGAATCTCCTTGGGGGAGTCCGTCGCCTTGCGGATACTCGCCGCTACATGGAAGAGGAAACCCGTTACAAGGTCGAGGACCGGGATCTCCTTCTCGCCCAACTTGACCGGAGTTTCAGCGGTGACATCCGGAGAGGCAAGAAGACGCTTAAACGAGCGCACATGAGGAGCGCCCTCGTTGGCCAAACGCAATGCGTCAAAACCATAGACAACGCCACGGCCCTCTACAGCTGCGAAGGACGGGATGAACTCATACGAATCGCCATCCTGATCGGGAAAAGCGATAAGAGGATAGTTACCCCGGTCAACCAGCGCGACAGTTGTTCGTGTCGTTCCAAAATCCACACCAAGTCTCATG
>RRZT010582794.1_pt1 | contig 29362 bp, 24 predicted proteins | sample 2165551 | NCBI WGS metagenome assembly RRZT01 (sample SAMN10456910, study PRJNA506462) | wastewater metagenome | biome: wastewater; feature: sludge; material: wastewater sludge; isolation source: wastewater sludge with Escherichia coli K12::gfp cells carrying plasmid... | place: USA: Moscow, Idaho...
GCTGCAGCTGGCGTGTCAACACGCCCCCGGCGACGTCACGGGCTCTCACGCCGCGGCCGGGGCCCGCTGACATCCTGGCGACCGAATCCCATCCGGGGGGGTGGGCGAAAGCTGAGACTCTGCGAGCGTATTGCGTGCAGAGTCTCAGCTCTGGCAGGTCGGGGTGGCTGACGGCCGGGCGTGCCCGAGTCCGACTGGCGCGTCGGCCCGAGTCCACTGGGATGCTTGGATGAAGCCCATGCTCTCGACCCCTGCCGCGACCGACGCGGCTCGGCATCTGGTCTTCCCCGATGCGCTCGGGTATGCCGATCTGGCCTCGCTCGTGCGCCGAGCCCATCGCGCCGACCCGGACGCCGCCGTGCGGCTCCAGGCCACGGGGACCACCCTCGTGACGTGGGTCGGGGTCCTGCCTGGGTCGGGCCTGCTCGCCGACGGGGCGGTGGTCGGCGTGCGGGCCGCCGAACTGGCCACGCCGGCAGCTCTCGACCTCGTCGTCTCCGCGGCTGCGCTCACGGATCGCTTCGCACGCGACGAGCACGCCACCACGCCGATTGCAGCTGGCCCGGAGCTCGCCGCGGACGGGCCGCTGCGCCTGGCCGTCCCGGCGGCGACCGTCTTCGCGCCGTGGTCCGGAGCCTTGCCGGGGGCCGGTGGCTGGGTGCCGGTGGGGTCGCTGTCATCGGCCCGAGTCGCTGAAACTGCGCGGGCCGGAATCGAGGAGATCGCGTCCGGGTCCGCGGAGGGCGCGGGCTCGCTTGCTGTGCAAGCACTTCGGCAGCGGGTGTGGAGCCGGCCGGTGCCCTTCGACGCTGCGGCCGACCCGTCGGCGGGGGTGGGATCGCCCCGTGACGCCCCCGCGGGCAGCACCGTCCGAAGCCTGCCGGCGGGGGCGGCGTTCGCGGCATACGTGCTGGGGTTCGTCCAGCCCGACGGGCCGGCGCTGCCGGTCTATCGCAGCGGGCGTTGGCTACGGCTACGCACGCCCGCCGGTCACGTGCTCGCGCGCTGACTGCTGCGTGGGGCGCAGCGACGCCCGGTGACGACAGCCAGGACGGCGACCGCGGCGAGCCCGAGCTCGATGATCGCGAAGACCCCCGGCTCGCCCGGCCGGTGCAGGGCACCGAAGGCGGCCGTGGCGGCGGCGATACCCAGCACCGAGCCGAGCACGTCGCACAGTTGTAGCGCAGCCGAGGCCTGACCGTGTTCGTGACCGGGGGCGAGGTCGAGCAAGAGCACCGAGAGGGTCGTCGAGCCAGTGCCCATGCCCAGGCCGCAGAGCACCATCCACAGGCAGTGCACCGCGACGGGCGCCGTCGTGGCCGCCGCCTGCGCGAGCCCGAGAGTGCCGATGGTGAGGGCCACGGCACCCATCCAGACCAGGCGTGCTCGCCCTCCTACGCCGGCGCGAGATCGGCCCTGCAGCCACGAACCGGTGCTCCAGCCGAGCGCGCCGACTGCGACCACGGCTCCGGCGGCCGCGAGGTCGAGCCCATAGAGCTGCACGAGTTGCAGCGGCAGGAAGGTCACCGTCGCCATGAACGAGGCGTTGAAAAGGGCCCGCGACACGACCACCGACGGCAGGCCGCGAGCGGCGCGCACGGCACCGGAGGGCAGCAGCCGAGGCGTCGCCAGCGCCACGCCGAGCAGACCGAGCACGACCAGCGCGATCGGGCCACCGAGCCCGCTGACTCCGCCGAGCCCGCTGACTCCGCTGAGCCCGCTGAGCGCGATCTCCCCGCCGACCTCGCCGGTCGCGGTTCGCGCGGCCGCCGCGGTGCTGCGGACGAGCTCGATCTGTTGGATTCCCCACTGCAGCAATCCCGCCGACACCGCGACGACCGTGCCGAGCCGGGCGGCTCGGCGATGCGCCATCACGTCGTTGTCGACTGCATCAGGTGCCCCGAGGGAGTCGCGGTCGGTGATCGCGACCCCCTCGGGTGGGTCGAGGGCGGTGCGCCGGGCGGTCACCAGGACCGCGGCGACCACGGCGGGCACGACGACGACCCCGAAGACCCACCGCCACGACATGCTGGTCGTCAGCCAACCGGCCGCGGGTGCCCCGACGATCGAGGGGACCACCCAGGCGGCGGACAGCCAGGTGAAGACCCGGGGCCGCACGTGCGCCGGGTAGACCCGCCCGACTGCGACGAACTCGGTGACCACGACGAACCCGGCACCGAGCCCGGCGACGACCCGTGCACCGAGCAGCACCGGCCAGGTGGGGGCGAGCGCGGCCAGGACGGACCCGGCCGCGAAAAGGGCCTGCCCGGCATACAGGCCCGGCAATGGCCCGACGCGGTCGGCCCACCTCCCGGCGAGCACGTTGCCGAGCAGCATCGCCGTCATCATCGACGAGAAGGCCAGTCCGTAGGAGCCGACCGCGCCCAACTCTGCCGCGGCACGGGGCATCGCGGTCGTCACGGCCATCGCCTCGAAGGCGATCATCGTCGTGAGGGTGACCAGAGCGAGGGTGACGACTCGGTATGCGGGCGCCCACGGTGACACTCCCGTCGGTGGCTTCGATGTCGAGGCCGGTGATGCCGAGGCCGGTGATGTCGAGGCCGGTGATGTCGAGGCCGGTGATGTCGAGGCCGGTGACGTCGAGGCCGGTGAAACTGAGGTGGCGGTCGGCTCCGCCGCTGACTCGCTCACTGCGGCCACGCTCCACGCGCGGTCAGCACGTCGCGCAGCACGTCGATCCGGTCACTCACGATTCCGTCGACGCCCAGCTCGAGCAGTTCGGTCATCTCGTCGGCGTCATCGATCGTCCACACGTGCACCTGTTTGCCCAACCGGTGAGCCGTGCCGAGCAGAGCCGGGGTGACCAACGCCACCCCTCGCCCGGCGATCACGTGTGTTCGGGGGATCTGCAGCACCTGCGCCGGCGTCGCCAGCCACGACGTCACCGCAGCGGGCAGGAAACGCATCGCCGCGGTGCCGAGTCGGCCGGCGGCGGTCGCCACCCGGGGGCCGGCCAGTCGACGGAATGCGGCGAGGCTGTGGCCGGAGAAGGACCCGACACACACTCGCTCGTATGCCGCGTGCGCCCGGATCGTCGCCCACAGCGGTTCGATCGCGCCTGGGGACTTGATGTCGATGTTGACCCGTGTCTGCGGCAATGATTCGAGCACCTGATCGAGAGTGGGGATCGGTTCGCGGCCGCCGATCCGAGCCGCCTTGACCTCCTGCCACGGCAGGTCGGTGATGAGCCCCGGCCGGTCGGTCACCCGAGCCAGGTCCTCGTCGTGGAAGGCGACGAGGACACCGTCGCTCGTCGCGTGCACGTCGGTCTCGAGGTAGCGGAAGCCCATCGACACCGCCTCGGTGAAGGCGCGCAGGGTGTTCTCGACGCCGACGTTGGGCGGGTGCAGTGATCCGCCCCGGTGCGCCAACCCGATCGGCGGCGGGGCGAAGTAGGGATGGTCGGCGGCGCTCACGGCGGGGCAGCTATGCCGGCCAGTGCCCGCGGGCGACGAGCACGTCCTTGAGCACGTCGATCCGCCCCGAATGGATCCCGTCCACACCCATGTCGAGCAGTCGCTCCATCTGGGCGCGATCGTCGATCGTCCACACGTGCACGTGCATCCCGACCCGGTGCACGGCCTCGACGATCTGCGGGGTGACGACGGTGACCGGCCGGCCGGCGACGACGTGCCCGACCGGGATCTGCAGCACCTGAGCGGGGGAGTGCCCGAGCGACGAGATGCGTTGCGGCAGAAAGCGTAGCGCGGCGATCCCGAGTTGGCCCGCAGCGGTCGCGACCCGGGTGCCGGCGAGTTTGCGGAACTGCCCGAGCCGGCGTGGGCTGAACGAGCCGATACACACGCGGTCGTATGCCGCGTGCCGGCGGATGGCCTCCCAGACAGGGGTCGCGGTGCCTGGTCCCTTGAGGTCGATGTTGAACCGGGCGTCCGGGAACGCCTCGAGCAGCTCAGGCAGGGTGGGAATCGGTTCGGTGCCGCCGACCCGGGCCTCCCGCACCTCGCGCCACGGCATCGATGCGATGAGACCGGTGCGGTCGGTGACCCGGTCGAGGCGGTCGTCGTGGAAGGCGACGACCTGCCCGTCGGCGGTGGCCTGGATGTCGGTCTCCAGATATCGGTAGCCCAGGTCCACAGCCGTCTGGAAGGCCCGCACCGTGTTCTCGAACCCGACGTTGGGTGGGTAGCTCGAGCCGCCCCGGTGCGCCATGCCGATCGGCGGGTCTGCGAAATACGAATAGTCCCCGGCTCCCACCAGGACAGGGTGTCATGCCGCGGGCGGAAGGACCATTCGGGCGCCACCTGCAGGTCGGCAGCGGGTCAGGCGCTCGCGGCATACCCGAGGAGGTTCAGCAGGTCCTGACCGAAGCGTGCGGCGCTCTGCCCGTCGCGGACCACCGCGGTGACGCCGGCCACGATCGGCATGTCCACCCCGTGGCTCTGCGCCAATTCGAGGATCGCCGCGGCGCTGGTGACCCCTTCGGCGGTCTGGGCGGTGACGGCGACGACCTGCTCGACGCTCATCCCGGAGCCCAGTTGTCGGCCGAAGGTGGAGTTGCGCGAATGCGGCGACAGACACGTGACGATGAGGTCGCCGGCCCCGGCGAGCCCGGCGAAGGTGGCCGGGTGGGCGCCCATGGCCAGGCCGAGCGCAGTCATCTCGGCCAACCCCCGGGTCATCACAGCGGCCTGTATGCCGTGCCCCAGCCCCAGTCCCTCGGCCATGCCCGAGGCGAGCGCGATGACGTTCTTGACACACCCGGCCAGCTCGGCTCCGACCACGTCGTCGTGCACGTAGGGCCGGAAGGAGCCGGTGGCGCAGGCGTCGGCGACCCGCTGGGCCGCCGCGAGGTCGGCGCCGGCGATGGTCGTGGCCGCCGGATCGCGCGCGGCGATCTCGCGGGCGATGTTGGGCCCGGACAGGGCCACGACCCGGCCGGGGGGGAGGTCGAGACACTCGCGCATCACTTCGGTCATCCGCTTGTGCGTGCCGGTCTCCAGACCCTTCATGAGCGAGACGAGGATCGGCCCGCCCGCATCGGGTGGCAACAGCGGCGCCCAGGCGGCGAGATTGGCTCGCAGGGTCTGCGCCGGGATCGCGAAGACCGCGATGCCGGCACCGTCGAGGGCGGCCGCCGGATCGGTCGTCGCGGTGACGGTGTCCGGCAGGGTCAGCTGGGGCAGGTAGCGACGGCTCGTGCGGTAGCGCTGAATGTCGGCCACCTCGTCGGCGGACTTGCCCCACATCTGCACCATGGCACCGGCCTCGGCCAGGACCGAGGTGAAGGCGGTGCCCCAGCTGCCGGTGCCGAAGACGGCCACTCGTTCCGGTGCGCTCACGTCTGGCAAGTCTGGCACGCTCGGACAGTCACGATCCGGGGAGCCACAATCCGGGGAGTCACGAACCGGGAGACTTCGGTCGGCACGAGTGGGTCGGCAGGTGGCGCGGCTTCTGACACGATGGGCGCTGAGCAGCCGACCGCTGCCGACGCCGCCCCACTTTGATGCTGCACCGCTGTGTGATCCACTGCAGGCTGTCAACCGCACGGCCGCGAACCGCTGAACCTCGATGAGGAGGAACCCTCGCATGGATGCCCTGTTCCGAGTCCCCGCGCCGGTCAACGAGCCGGTGCTCGGCTACGCCCCCGGCAGCCCGGAGCGGGCCGCTTTGGAGCAGGAGTTGGCCCGGATCGCTGGTGAGCAGATCGAGCTGCCCTCGACCATCGGCGGCCGCAAGGTCATGGGCGGCGGGCGTGCGGCGAAGGTCGTTCAGCCGCATGCCCACCGCAAAGTGCTCGGCACGATGAAGCTGGTCACCTCGGCCGAGGCGCAGAGCGCCATCGACGCTGCCAAGGCGGCCGCGCCGATGTGGCGTGACATGCCCTTCGCCGACCGCGCCGCGATCCTGCTCAAGGCGGCCGAGCTGCTGTCCGGCCCGTGGCGGGCGACGCTCAACGCCGCGACGATGCTCGGCCAGAGCAAGACGGCGTCGCAGGCCGAGATCGACTCGGCGTGCGAGCTCATCGACTTCTGGCGGATCAACTGCCACTTCGCCCAACAGATCTACACCGAGCAGCCGCCGTTGAACTCCAAAGGGGTCTGGAACCGCTCCGACTACCGCTCGCTGGAGGGCTTCGTCTACGCGATCACCCCCTTCAACTTCACCGCGATCGGCGGCAATCTGCCCACCGCTCCGGCGCTCATGGGCAACACCGTGGTGTGGAAGCCGGCGCGCACCCAGCAGCTGGCCGCGCACTACACGATGCTCATCCTCGAGGCCGCCGGCCTGCCGCCGGGCGTCATCAACCTCGTCACCAGCGACGGCGCGACGCTGTCCAATGCCGTTCTGGCGGATCGGGATTTCGCCGGCATCCACTTCACCGGCTCGACCGGGGTGTTCCACTCGATGTGGGAGCAGGTCGGTCGCAACATCGCGGCATACAAGACCTATCCGCGGCTCGTGGGCGAGACCGGTGGCAAGGACTTCGTCGTCGCGCACCCCTCGGCCGATGTCGACGTGCTGCGCACCGCCCTGGTTCGGGGGGCCTTCGAGTTCCAGGGTCAGAAGTGCTCGGCCGCCTCGCGCGCGTATGTGCCGGCCTCGATCTGGAAGCGGATGGCCAAGGACTTCACCGACGAGGTGCAGTCGCTGACCATGGGTGATGTCACCGACTTCGGCAACTTCGTCGGCGCGGTCATCGACGGTGGGGCGTTCGCCGACCACAAGGGCGCGATCGACCGGGCTCACGCCACCAGCGGCGTGCAGGTGGTGGCCGGCGGCACCTACGACGACTCCGAGGGCTTCTTCGTGCGGCCCACCGTGCTCAAGTGCGACGACCCGACCGACGAGTCGCTGCGCACCGAGTACTTCGGCCCGATCCTGTCGGTGCACGTCTACCCGGACCGCTCCTACGAGCGGATGCTCGAGCAGATGGAGTCGTTCGCGCCGTACGCGCTGACCGGCGCGATCATCGCCCAGGACCGTCAGGCCATCGTCGCGGCCACCCACAAGCTGCGGTATGCCGCCGGCAACTTCTACATCAACGACAAGCCGACCGGGGCGGTCGTCGGGCAGCAACCCTTCGGCGGGGGTCGGGCCTCGGGCACCAACGACAAGGCCGGCGCGGCGCAGAACCTGTTGCGCTGGACGTCGGTCCGCTCGATCAAGGAGAACTTCGTCCCGCCGACGGACTACCGCTACCCGTCGATGGGCTGAGGTCGGCCGGCCGCTGCGGGCTAGTCCGCTTCGGGGTCGTCCTCGGGATACTCCTCGTCCGGGTAGTCCTCGTAGAGTTCCTCGATCCAGGCCAGGCCCTGTTCCTTCTCCTTGCGGATGCCGGCCGTGACCATCGGCGCGGCGGCCTGCACGATGCGCCCCCCGACGATCGGGATGCCGCAGGTGAGCTCGCCCTCGACGGCCACCTCGGTGATCTCCTCGTCGATGGGGGTCAGCGTGATCCGGCCCTTGAAGCCCAGCGGCGCGTGACCCAGGCCGATGGCCATCGTGCCGACCCGCCGACCCTGCGCATCGGGCGGGCCGTAGTCGATGGTCTGGGCGGCGGTGATCGTGTGGCCCACGAGGTTGCGCGCGAAGTCGGGGAAACCCTTGGTCGACATCTCCCGGCGCGAGATCACCGTCGCCCCGTCGGCGTGATGGGTGACCGCGACCGAATGCGACTCCGCGAAGGTCGCGAGGCACACCCGGCTCTGGAACTCCTCGTCGGTCATCATGTCCCAGACGTCGTCGATGTGCGCGGGGTAGTCGAAGGACTCACGGATGTGCATGAGCGCCAACCTATCCAGTCGAGCCGACACTGCGAGCACGCACGGCCGCGGTCTGCACGGCCAGGCCCTGGCGGGCGGCCACCCGTTGCAGCTGTGCTCGTGATCGGGCCAACCGCCCGGACAACCCGTCCAACTGCCGCTGCAGCTCCGGCAGGGCCAGCAACCGGCGGCGGGCTGCGTCGGCTTCGGCGAGGCCGTAGGGTTCGCTGACCTTCCACGCGTGCAGCTGTAGTCCCACCGCTGCCGCTCGGTCACCGATGCGCTCGTATGCCGCGACGGCCTCGGCCACCTCCTGGGCGTGCACCTGCAGGGCCGCGCCGACCTCGTCGGCGCCGCGGACCAGCGCGTCGGTCAGGGCCATCACGGCGGACTCCGTCGCGAGGTCGGCGGCGTGCCCGGCGAGCCCGGCCGCCGTGGTGCGTAGCGCACCGCCCAACCGTGAGCAGGACGCCGGATCGCTACGGTGCGGGAGGGTCACCATGACGGCCGGCGGTGCCGCTGGAGGGACGAGTGCTCCGGGCCGGCGACTGCGGCTGGCGATTCGGTCCCACGGGAATGGATGCCCAAGGCATCGGCGGCTCGGGCTTCGGTGCCTCGGGTTACGGCGTCTCGGGTTTCGGCGTCTCGGGTTTCGCGCAGCGAGCCGTCGGTCAGCTCGGCGAGGGCACGCAGGGCGTCCGCGGCATACTCGACGAAGTCGTCGACGGCCCGCTGGGTGGCCGGCTCGCCGAGGATCGGATCGAGCTCCAACAGCAGGGCCTGGGCGTCCAGGGCAGCGGCCCGCAGCCGCACGAGCACGTCGGGCGGGCCGGCCCAGTCGGGGGAGCGATGGCGGCGACCTGGCACCCGCCCACCATAGACAACCGGCCGGCTGCACCTGCGGAGTTATCAACACCCCTCGTCAGGCGGGTCTCGCCGGAGGATGCAGGACTGTGGCCCTAGGAAGAGGGCCACCCGGATGGCTACGCTCGGCGCTGGGTACGACGAAGTACCCCCATTCGGCGACGAGAATCGGGTATCCACAAGATGACCACCGCGCTTGAGCAGTCCCGCGCACAGCTGCTGCACACCGCCGCCTCCCTGGCCCAGAAGAAGTCTGGCGACCAGGTCGAGGCGTTCCTGTCCCGCTACTACCGCCATGTGGCCACGGAGGATCTGTTGGCCAAGGCCCCCGAGGATCTGCTCGGGGCGGCGTTGTCGCATCGAGACCTGGCCCGGGACCGCCCCAGTGGCACGGCCAAGGTGTTCGTCGACAACCCGTCCGTCGAGTCACAGGGGTGGACCTGCGGTCATACCGTGATCCACATCGTCACCGACGACATGCCCTTCCTCGTCGACTCGGTGACGATGGCCCTCGGGCGTAGCGGCCGTGCCATCCATCTGCTCGTGCACCCCCTGCTCGTCGTGCGCCGCGATGCCGTCGGCACGCTGCAGGAGGTGCTCGACTCCGACCGAGTTCCCCACGGGGAGTTCGGGGTCGGGGTCGAATCGTGGATGCACATCGAGATCGACCGGGTCGGCGAGGACGCTGAGCGCGCCGCGATCAACGCCGAATTGCGTGAGGTGCTCACCCACGTGCGTGACGCCGTGGAGGACTGGCCCAAGATGCGAGCGGCGTGCCAGAACCTCGCCGACGGGCTGCACGCGCAGCCGCCGGCCGGCATCGACGCCGCCGAGGTCGACCAGGGTGTGCGTTTCCTGCAGTGGCTGGCCGCCAACCACTTCACCTTCCTCGGCTACCGTCAGTACACCCTGACCCGCGGCGCCGGGCAGTCCGCGGAGGGCGCCGAGGATGTCCTCGAAGCGGTGTCGGGCACCGGCTACGGGCTGCTGCGTTACGACCGCAACAGCTCCGGGTCCTTCGCTCGGCTCACTCCCGAAGGCCAGGCGCGGGCTCGCGATCACGAGTTGCTCATCATCACCAAGGCCAACTCACGGGCCACCGTGCACCGCCCGGTGTATCTGGACTACGTCGGGGTGAAGACCTTCGACGCGCAGGGCGAGGTCACCGGTGAGCACCGCTTCCTCGGCCTCTTCGCGGCGTCGGCATACACCGAGTCGATCATGGACATCCCGATCCTCGGCGACCGGGCTCGGGCCGTCTTCGCGGGTGCCGGATACACCAGCGAGAGCCACTCCGGTAAGGACCTGCTGCAGGTGCTGGAGAGCTATCCGCGCGACGAGCTCTTCCAGATCGACGCCGAGCAACTGGCCGAGATCGCCGAGTCCGTGGTGCACCTGCAGGAGCGGTTGCGCACCCGCTTGTTCCTCCGTCCGGACGGGTACGGCCGCTTCATGTCCGCGCTCGTCTACCTGCCGCGCGATCGCTACAACACGGCAGTGCGGTTGCGGATGGAAGCGTTGCTGCGCAACGCCTTCGGTGCCGACAGTGTCGACCACACGACCCGGGTCACCGAGTCGCCGCTGGCCCAGGTGCACTTCGTGTTGCGGGTGCCCAAGGGCGAGACGATCCGCACCGTCGATGCCGCCGCTCTCGAGCAGGAGATCGTCGACGCGACCCGCACCTGGGTCGAAGACCTGTCCGAAGCGGTGCGCGGCGAGCTCGGCGAAGAGGCCGGCGCTCGGCTGGCCGGCCTCTACGGGAAGGCCTTCCCGGAGGCCTACAAGGAGGACTTCTCCGCCCGGGTCGGCGTCTCGGACATCAAGCGGATCGAGGCCCTGCAGGCCGACGACGCCGTCGAGCTCAACCTCTACCACGAGCCCGGCGGTCCCCGCGACGAGCGCCGCTTCAAGCTGTACACGCGAGCCGACCTGTCCCTCACCCGAATGCTGCCGCTGTTCAGCCACCTCGGGCTCGAGGTCACCGACGAACGGCCCTATCAGCTGCACCGCGCCGACGGCGTCAACGTGCACGTCTACGACTTCGGGCTGCGCGCCGCGAGCGAAGCGCTCTGGGGCGAGGGGCCGGATCGGGAACGCCGTCGCCAGGCCTTCCAGGACGCCTTCGCTGCGGTGTGGCACGGCAAAGCGGAATCCGACGGCTTCAACGCGCTGATCCTGCAGGCCGGGCTCACCTGGCACCAGGTCGTCATCCTGCGGGCCCTGGCCAAATACCTGCGTCAAACCCAGGGCACGTTCTCGCAGGACTACGTCGAGTCGGCGCTGGTGAGCAATGCCGGCATCGCCCGCGACCTGGTCGAGCTGTTCGAGACCCGTTTCGACCCCAGCCGGTATGCCGGTGTGGCCGGCGACGAGCGCGCCGCGGCCGAGCATGTGGTCGCCGACCGGATCGCCGACGCCCTCGTGCGGGTGCCCAGCCTCGACCACGACCGGATCGTGCGGGCCCTGCTGTCGATCATCCAGGCGACGATGCGCACCAACCACTACCAGCGCGACGCCGACGGGGCGCCGAAGCCCTACGTGTCGATGAAGCTCGACCCCAAGGCGATCCCCGACCTTCCGGCGCCGCGCCCGATGTTCGAGATCTGGGTCTACGGCCCGCGCGTCGAGGGTGTGCACCTGCGCTTCGGCAAGGTCGCCCGCGGCGGCCTGCGCTGGAGCGACCGGCGTGAGGACTTCCGCACCGAGGTGCTGGGTCTGGTCAAGGCGCAGATGGTGAAGAACACGGTCATCGTGCCGACCGGTTCCAAGGGCGGCTTCTTCCCCAAGCAGCTGCCCGACCCGACGGTGGACCGGGACGCCTGGCTCGCCGAGGGTGTCGCGTCGTACAAGCTGTTCATCTCCGGCCTGCTCGACCTCACCGACAACCGGGTGGCCGGCCAGGTCGTCCCGCCTGCGGACGTCGTGCGTCACGACCCGGAGGACGTCTACCTCGTCGTCGCTGCCGACAAGGGCACGGCCAGCTTCTCCGACCACGCCAACGGGGTGTCCCAGAGCTACGGCTTCTGGCTCGACGACGCGTTCGCCTCGGGTGGCTCGGCCGGCTACGACCACAAGGGCATGGGCATCACCGCCCGCGGCGCCTGGGAGTCGGTGAAGCGGCACTTCCGGGAGATGGGGCACGACACCCAGACGCAGGACTTCACCTGCGTGGGCATCGGCGACATGTCCGGCGACGTCTTCGGCAACGGGATGCTGCTGTCCGAGCACATCCGGCTCGTGGCCGCCTTCGACCACCGACACATCTTCGTGGACCCGACCCCGGACTCGGCGAGCAGCTACGTCGAGCGGCGCCGGTTGTTCGACCTGCCGCGTTCGTCGTGGGCCGACTACGACCGGTCGCTGATCAGCGCTGGCGGCGGGGTGTTCGAGCGGTCCGCCAAGTCGATCGTCATCACCCCGGAGATGCGCGCCGCGCTGTCTCTTCCGGAGGGCAGCGAGACGATGACCCCGGCGGAACTCATGAAGGGTGTGCTGCTGGCCAAGGTCGACCTGCTGTGGAACGGCGGCATCGGCACCTACGTGAAGTCTGCGGCCGAGGCCAATGCCGAGGTCGGCGACCGCGCCAACGACGCCATCCGCGTCAACGGCGGCCAGCTGCGGGTCCAGGTCGTCGGCGAGGGTGGCAACCTCGGCTGCACCCAGCTCGGGCGCATCGAGGCAGCCACGAACAAGGTGCGGATCAACACCGACGCCATCGACAACTCCGCCGGTGTCGACACCAGCGACCACGAGGTCAACCTCAAGATCCTGCTCGGTGACCTCGTGCGGGACGGTGACATGACGCTCAAGCAGCGCAATGCGCTGCTGGCCGACATGACCGACGAGGTCGCGGCCATGGTGCTGCGCGACAACTACGAGCAGAACGTGTTGTTGGGCAACGCCCGGGCCCAGGAGCTGGCCATGCTGCCGGTGCACCAGCGGCTCATCCACCACCTGGAGTCCCACGCCGGGCTGGACCGCGGCATCGAGTACCTCCCGGGCGACGCCGAGATCGTCGGTCGCCAGGCCGACGGTCGAGGGCTGACCTCGCCGGAGTTCGCGGTGCTCGTCGCCTACAGCAAGCTCGACCTCAAGGCATCGCTGCTGGCGACCGAGCTCGCCGACGACCCGTGGTTCCACGAGACCTTGGCCGGCTACTTCCCGACCCGGATCCGGGCCGAGCATGCCGGGCAGTTGGACCGGCACCCGCTCAAGCGGGAGATCATCATCAACTCGGTCGTCAACTCGCTGGTCAACCGGTGCGGCATGACCTTCGCCTTCCGGGCCTACGAGGAGACCGGGGCCAGTTTCGAGCAGATCGCCCGGGCCTTCATCATCTGCCGGGAGGTCTTCGGCCTGACCTCGTTCGCCGACTCGGTCGAAGCCCTTGACGCAGCGGTGCCCACCGACACCCAGACGGTGCTGCACCTGGAGTTCCGGCGGCTCATGGACCGGGCTGTGCGGTGGCTGCTCACGAGCCGTCCGGGCCATCTGGACATCGCGGCGGAGATCGCCCGGTTCCGCGACCCGGTCGCCCAGTATGCCGCGATCGTCCCGGACGTCCTGCAGGGGTCGGAGCGGCAGCGCTTGGACCGGCGCGCCAAGGAGCTCACCGAGCTCGGCGCGCCGGCCGACCTCGCGATGCGCACCGCGGCGCTGTTGGACGTCTACTCGATGCTCGACATCGTCGAGGTCGCCGAGGCCTCGGGCACGCCCGCCGAGGACGTCCTGCGGGTCTACTACCACGTCTCGGAGCGCTTCGGCATCGACGACATGCTCTTCAAGGTGTCGCTGCTCTCGCGCGATGACCGGTGGGACGCCTTGGCCCGTGGTGCGCTCCGCGACGACCTGTATGCCGTGCTGGACAGCCTCACCCGCGCGGTGCTCGCTACGAGCGACCCGGCCTTGGGTGCTCGGGAACGCTTCGACCAGTGGGTCGCCGCGAACGCCGAGGCGCTGGACCGGGCTCGCTCGGGATTGCAGGCCATCCTGCGTCTGGAGAGCCCCAACATCGCCGCCCTGTCCGTCGCGTTGCGCACGTTGCGCTCCTTCGTGCGCACCGCCGGCCCCGGCGAAGCCGCCTGACCGGTCTGGCGTGACCGGTCTGGCGTGACTGGTCTGGCGTGACTGGTCTGGCGTGACTGGACTGGCGTGACCGACCGCGGCACCCGAGCGACTGCTCGGGTGCCGCGGCCGTCGGCCCGTGCTGACCCGATAGCGTGCCGGTCGTGGCCACCCTCGCCGAACTCATCCAGGATCACGCGGCGCTGCCAGCCGCCGATGAGGAATGGTTGCGGCTGCTGGTGTCCGATTGGCAGTTGCTGTCGGATCTGTCCTTCGCCGACCTCGTGCTGTGGGTGCGCGGCTCGTCGGTGCAGTGGCACGCCGTGGCGCATGTACGCCCGACGACCGGGCAGACGGTGTATTTCCGCGACCAGGTCGGCCGCCGGGCCACCCGCAGCCGGGCCCGGTTGCTGGAGGCGGCACATGCCGACCGCCGGATCGTGCGCGAGCGCGACAGCGAGTGGGGCGAGGACACCCCGGTACGGGAGGAGACCATCCCGGTGGTGCGGGGCGGGCGCCCGATCGCGGTGCTCACGCGGCATACCAACCTGTCCATGATGCGCACCCCCAGCCGCCTTGAGCTGACCTACCTGGCCACCGCGGACGCCTTGTCGCGGATGATCGCCTCCGGGGAGTTCCCGCACGGCAGCGCGCCGACGGGGCTGCGCAGGGGGGCGCCCAGGGTCGGTGACGGGGTGATTCGCCTCGATGTCGACGGGTTCATCACGTATGCCAGTCCCAACTCGGTGTCCGCGTTGCATCGGTTGGGGTACGTGGGGGAGCTACTGGGCACCTCGCTGGCCCAGCTGGTCACCTCCGTGCTGCGGGACACCTCACCGGTCGACGAGGGTATGCCGCTGGTGCTCACCGGCCGGCAGCCGTGGCGCACCGAGGTGACGAACGCCGGGCAGGCCATCTCGATGCGGGCCATCCCGCTGACCGAGGGCGGGCAGCGTTTCGGCGCACTGCTGTTGGTGCGTGACATCAGCGAATTGCGCCGCCGCGAGCAGGAGTTGATGACCAAGGACGCGACGATCCGGGAGATCCATCACCGGGTGAAGAACAACCTGCAGTCGGTCGCGGCGCTGCTGCGCCTGCAGGCCCGGCGGGTGCCCGACGAGGCAGGCCGGGAGGCGCTGCGCGAGGCCGAGCGACGGGTCGCGACGATCGCTCTGGTGCACGAGACGCTGAGCCACGGCTTGGACGAGACGGTGGAGTTCGACCAGATCGCCGACCTGGCGGTCCGCTCGGTCATCGAGGTGGCGCCGCACGACCGGCCGGTGACGATGAAGCGGATCGGTTCCTTCGGCCGGGTGCGCGCCGAGGATGCCACGTCGCTGGCCATGATCGTCAGCGAGCTGGTGCAGAACGCCGTCGAACACGGCGTCGCCCAGGTCGGTGGTCGGGTGCGGCTGGAGGCGCAGCGCAAGCCGGGCGTCGACGGCGATGACCTGCTCACGGTGACCGTCCGTGACGATGGGGTGGGCTTGCCGGGTGGGCGGCTGCCGACCGGCGAAGGGTTGGGCACCCAGATCGTGCACTCGCTCGTGGCGAACCTCGGCGGTCGGATCACCTGGACCCCAGCGCGGCCGCGGGGCACCCGGGTGCGGTTCACTGCGCTGTTGCGCCGCCCGGGGGAGTGAGCGCCGTCGCCTGGCGTTGTGCCCGGCGGGATGATGCCGGGCTCGGGGTCTGGACGAGGGGACGAGGGTATGCCGCGGGGCCGCCTCAGCCGGCGCGGCGAGCGCGCGCGTTTCGCCGTTTGAGGGCCCGGCGTTCGTCCTCGGACAGGCCCCCCCAGACGCCGGCGTCCTGGCCGGATTCCAAGGCCCACTTCAGACAGGTGTCGATGACCTCGCACCGACGACAGACAGCCTTGGCCTCCTCGATCTGAAGGATCGCCGGGCCGGTGTTCCCGATCGGGAAGAAGAGCTCCGGGTCTTCGTCGAGGCAGGCAGCGCGGTCGCGCCAGTCCATGAGGGTCTGCTCCTTGTCAGGGGGTCTTGCGTCGGGTGCACGTGATGGTCGTGTCTGTCTGCGGTAACGTCCGAATCCAGGCGGTCGTCCCCGGCGTGGCGAACACGGGCAGGCACCACAGGGGCCCCCAACGGCACTCCACGTCGGTGTCGGCTGCGACACTGGGAGGCCAACCACGTCATTCTCGCGCACGTCGGGCGTTCCGGGCAACGGGACGCGCCTCACTTTCGTTCCCGACCGGTTCGTCGCGCATCTCGAGCGCGAGGCGGTACCGCTGCCGCGGTGGCCGTCCGGATCTGCATTGCGGGAGCCGACCGAGCCCTCATGATGATCCTGCCGGGGTCCCGCCGGCCCTGCCGCCCGATCCGCGGTCGGGTCAGCGGGGGACATCCTCACATTTCGCTCACATTCCGGTCACAGCAAGCTCACAGTCGATCCCCGTCGGTCCCGCGACGCAGCACCCGGACCGAGGGCATTCCCGACCCGTGACGGTGACAGAGGTCACTCGACATCCCGGTCGAGTCCGGGCGGCGCATCTCATGGGGCGGGGTAGCGCTGTCATCGAGGCGGCGTGGCCTGTGCGGACGGCGACATCCGGCCGACCGGCGACACGGAGGGGCCGTTCGGATGACCCTGTCGGGGCCCCGCTCTCCCTACCGTTGAAGTGTCGATCAACCCGACAGTGTCCACTCCCGGCACGCCCCCGCATCCCACCCTGCGAAAGGGCTTTTTTCGTGTTCCCGCTTCCATCCCGGCATGCCATTGCTGCCACCTTCGCCATCGCGGCCCTCGCGTTGAGCGGTTGCTCATCGACCGCATCCCACGGCAACCACGAGCACGAGGACGGTGATGCGCATGCGGCAGCCGGCCCGGAGAAGGACTGTGGAAGTGTGCGGATCGCGGTCAACCCATGGGCCGGCGCCGCGGCCAACGCCAATGTCATCGGCTACCTGGCCAAGGAGCGCCTCGGCTGCGAGGTCAGCTACGTGCCGCTGACCGAGGAGCAGAACTGGGCCGCGTTGGAGTCCGGTGACGTCGACATCGTCCCGGAGGTCTGGGGCCACGAGGAGTACGCCGCTTCCTACATCGAGGTCAAGAAGACCGTCGTCGACGCCGGTGCGACCGGTGGCGACGGGACGATCGGCTGGTTCGTGCCGCCGTGGATGGCCAAGCAGTACCCGGACATCACGTCCTGGCAGAGCCTCAACAAGTACGCGCCGCTCTTCCAGACCCCGAAGTCCAGTGGCAAGGGGCAGGTGCTCACCAACGACCCCGCGAATGTCAGCAATGACGGCGCGCTCATTGCCAACCTGGGGCTGAACTACACCAGCGTCCCGGCCGAGTCGGAGCGTGACCTCGCCCAGGCTTTCCGCGACGCCGAGCGCAACCGCACTCCGTTGCTCGCCTTCTTCCACGCGCCGCAGTGGGTGTTCACCGAGCTGAAGCTCGTGCGGGTGGCCCTGCCGGCCTACGACGCGAAGAAGGCCGAGTGCGCGCAGTCGCTCAATGCGCGATGCGACTACCCGCAGTACGGGTTGACCAAGCTCATGTCCAAGTCCTTCGCCGACACCGAGTCACCTGCGGCCCTGCTGGCCCGTGACTTCAGCTGGACCAACAAGGACCAGAACAGCGTCGCCGCGAGCATCGACCGCGATGGTTTGACCCCCGAAGAGGCCGCCAAGGCCTGGGTCGAGGCCAACCCCGAGAAGGTCGACGCAGTCCTCGCCCGAGCGCTCGCCTGACCGATCGGCCGGACTGCTCGTGACCTGCCCATCCCTCCCCAGCACCCACCTCCCCGACCGCTCTGAAAGGAACTGACGTGAGTCTCCCACCCACCACACGCCAGGCCGCCATCGAGCACATCCGTCTCGAGCTCGGGGCAGCGATCGTCTGCCTCGTTGACTCGTCCACCGCGATGCTGCTGGAAGTCAGCCCCAAGGACCGCAGGGGCGCGTCCGCCGATCTCGACGTCATTGCGGTGGGGTGCACCGACGTGGTGCGCTCCCAGCAGAACCTCGTCGCCGCGATGGCCGGGACGGCCGTCGTCGAGGACATCATGGTCGCCGTCGGCGACGAGTTCCACGTCTTCCATCCCCTGCGCGATGACAGCGGCCATTTCGTCTGGGCCGTCGTCGACAGCGACCGTCACAACCTCGCCCTGACCCGGCGGCTCATGCAACGACTGTCCGAGTCGTTGCTGGCCCCTCGCCCCTCGATGGTCGCCAGCTGACCTGACGCTCCACCCCGCCCTACCCGCTGCCGTACCGACCGCGGACCCGCCACGGTCACCAGCACGTCGTTCTTCCCAACCCTTCCCCGAAACACTGTCCCTCGCTCTTGGAGACAACCATGGCCCGTCGCGAACCACACAGCACGCAACGCCCGGAGCGTTCGCGATCTGGTCCTCGCCTATCGATCTCGAACGTCCCGATCCGTCACAAGGTGACGCTGGTGCTCTTGGCGCCGCTGACCCTGGCCGCCATCCTCGGTGGCGTCAGCGTGATGACCTCGAAGACCCGCGCCGACCGCGCCGAGCACAGCGCCGCGCAGATCGCCGTCATCCACCCGGTGATCGAGTATGCGGCGGCCCTCAACCGGCAAGCCGTGGTCTCGCAGCTCGTCAACGAGTTCAGCGACCCGGCCTTCCGGCAGGCCACGGCCGATGTGAAGGAAGCCGCGGCGAAGCTCGAAGAGGCGGCGAAGTCGCCGGCACTGACCGACGAGATCACCGAGCACGTGGAGCACATCCTCCACGAGACGTCCAAGGCCACCGCCGGCGAGGGCTTCGAGAGCCTCGAGAACGCCCTGTCGATGACCGACACCGCGGCGACCGAGGTCGGCAAGATGATCGGCGTCATGGCCGGCGACATGCTGGAGCCGGAGCCCCAGCTCGAAATGGTCCGCTCCGCCCTGGAGGCCCGCCTGGAGCTCAACCGGCAGCAGGCCATCATGGGCGCCACGACCGCCCTGCCCGAAGACACCGGCGACCTCTTCGCCGCGCTCGGCGCCGAGCACCTCGCACTCACCCAGCTCAACGACCAGGCCACCACGGAAGGCCACGCCGAGCACTTCGCCGAGTTGCTCTTCCTGCTCAACACGAACGAGCAGCGGGCACAGTCGGTCTCCGCCGGGGTCGCCCCGAGCATCACCGAGCGTTCCACCGCGCCCTTCGACAGCCTCATCCCCACCCTGCTGGAGGAGCTGAACGAGCACCTGGTCGAGAAAGCCGCCGATGCGCAGCGGACGGCCCTGCTCACCCTGCTCGCGGCCGTGCTCGCCGTCGGCCTGGCGGTTCTGTTGGGCGCCGTCGTGGCTCGCCGCATCGTGAGCACCATCGACACGGTGCGCGACGAGACCCTCGACGTGGCGACCAACCGGCTGCCTGAGGCGGTCCGCCGGATCCGTGCCGGTGAGGACCCGGGTGAGGTCGCTCCGTTGACCGTCACCACGACCGAAGAGACCGGTCAGATGGCCCGGGCCGTCGACTCCCTGCACCAGCAGGCGGTCCGCCTGGCCGTCGAAGAGGCCGAGGTCCGCGACCGGGTCGCCGTCATGTTCACCACGCTCTCCCGGCGCAACACCTCGCTGGTCAACCAGCAACTGGGCGTCATCGAGACCCTCGAGCGCGACGAGCAGGACCCCGACCGGCTGGAGCACCTGTTCCGCCTCGACCACCTCGCGGCCCGGATGCGCCGCAACGCCCAGAGCCTGGTCATCCTCGCCGACGCCCCCGTGCGCAACGTGGACCCGACCCCGATCAGTGTCAACGAAGCGGTCATGGCAGCCCTCGGTGGCGTCCAGGACTACCAGCGCGTCGACCTGGAACCCACCGCTGCGCAGCTGATCGCGCCTGCTGCCGCCTCGGACGTCGTCCACGTGGTCAGCGAACTGCTCGACAACGCCCTGGCCTACTCGCCGCCGACGACGACCGTCAAGATCACCACCGAACCGCTCCCCAAGGGGGTCCGGATCGTCATCGCCGACGCCGGTCTGGGCATGAAGCCGCAGGACCTGGCCCGCGCCCAGGAGAGCTTGCGCAGCGTTGCCGAGGCGTCCGCCGAGACCGCACGTCGAATGGGTCTGTTCGTCGTGAGCCGGCTCTCGCACCGGCACGGCCTCGAGGTGCACTTGGACACCAACGAGATGGGCGGCATCACCGCCACGGTCGACCTGCCCTCGTCGTTGCTGTCGCTGAGCCCCGAGCAGCTCGAAGAGCAGGCGGCCGCCGACGCCGAGCCCGCCGTCAACCCCCTCGTGCTGGACGCGGTGGTCGGCCTCCCTACCGTCGCGGACGAGCCGGTGGCCCCATTGGAGTCATCGCCGGAGCAGGCCGAGCCGGTGATCGCCATGGAGTCCCCCGTCGGGTCGTCCGCTGTCGAGCCCGAGCTGAGCACGACCTCCACGGTTGCTGCCGTCGAGCCCATCGAGGCACCCGAGGCCGAGCTGCCGACCTGGGCCACGACCAGCACGGGCACGCAGTCGACGCCCGTCGAGGCCACGCCGGAGCCGACGCCCGTCGAGTCTGCGCCGCAGCCGTCGGACGCTCCTGCATCAGCCCCCGAGCCCGTCGCCGTCGCCGCCGTCGCTGACCTGCCGGCTTGGCAGTGGCAGCGTGAGACGGTCACCGGCGAGCCGGTCAACGGCCACTCGGTCGCTCCGGTCAACGGGCACGGCGCTCCGGTCAACGGGCACGACGTCGCGCCGGAAGTGCCGGTCGAGGCTGTCGTCTCCGAGGTCACGCCCGACCTGCCCGAGGCCGACCTTCCCGAGGCCGACCTTCCCGAGGCCGAGCTGCCCGAGGCCGAGCTGCCCGAGCTGCCTGTGCTGCCGACCCGCACGCCGGGCGCCGAGTACTCGCCGCGCGACGAGCAGCCCGAACGCTTCGAGCACTCGCTCACCCCGGCGGACTACCCGGCGACGAGCCAGTCCGAGTACGACGCACCGCTCTTCGAGCGGGTCCAGCACGAGGTCTCCGTCGAGCTGCCCACGGTCTCCCAGCCGATCGTGTCCCAGCCGGCCGCGGTGGCGCCTCAGCCGACCGTGTCGCAGCCCGTGTCGCAGCCCGTCGAGCCCCAGCCCGTCGAGCCCCAGCACGTCGAGCCCCAGCACGTCGAGCCCCAGCCGGTCGTGGCTCAGTCCGTCGTGCCCCAGCCCGTCGCGGTCGAGCCGGTCGTTCCGGCAGCGGCAGCTCGGGTCGAGTCGACCGCTCCGGGCCCGGAGCGGGTCACCCAGACGGTGCCGGCGACCCCGGCCCTGACCCTGGTGCCGACTCCGTCGGCAGCGCCCGCGCAACCCGAGCCCACCCGCTCGGCGCCGGTCCAGCCACAGACGCCCGCGCAGATGCCGATCGTCGTCGCCTCGCGGCAGGCGGCGAAGCCGGAAGAGCCGGTGCGCACCGCCTCCGGGCTGCCGATCCGCCAACGAGGGAACCGACCGGTCCCGGGCGGCAGCGTCCAGGGCAGCACCAACGAGCAGTCGAACTTCGTCCGTGACGCGGAAGCGCTTCGGGCTCGACTCAGCGCTCACGTCGCGGGGGTCACCCGCGGCCGCGCCAACGCAAACCAGAACTCCGACTCCTAGGAAGTGACCACGTGACCACCTCTGCCACCGAAGTACGGCGGCTCGACTGGATCGTCGCCAAGTTCGTCGACGACGTTCCCGGTGCGGCGCACGCCATCCTGGTCTCGGCCGACGGCCTGCTCATGGCCGCCAGCCGCGACCTCTGGGAGGAGCGCGCCGACCAGATCGCGGCCGTCTCCTCCGGGCTGTCCAGCCTGGCCGTCGGAGCCACTCGGCTCTTCGAAGGCGGTGCTGTCCTGCAGACCATGATCGAGATGCAGAACGGCTACCTGCTGCTGATGAGCGTCGGCGACGGCTCCAACCTCGCCGTGCTCACCCACCAAGGCGCTGACCTGGGCCAGGTCGGGTACGAGATGGCCCTGCTCGTCGACCGGGTCGGGGCCGCCGTTCAGGCGAGCGCCCGGCGTGCATAGCGTAGGTGCGCCATGAGCCTGGATGACGACGACTTCACCGTCGCACGCGTGGTGCGTCCGTTCGCGATGACCGCCGGCCGGACCCGCCCGAAGGTCAACCTCGCAGTGGAAGCGACCATCCGGTTGCTGCCCGCCGGTTTGCGTGACTGGCCGGACACCCCCCACGGGCGCGTCGCGCGCGCCTGCGACGGCCGCTCGGTCGCAGAGATCTCGGCATACGAGTCGCTGCCGATCGGTGTGGTGCGGGTGCTGCTGGGCGATCTGCTCCAGCAGGGATACGTGGAAGTCCAGCAGACGCTGTCGGCCTCGTCGACGGCCGCCCAGCGTCTTGCCCTGATCGAAAGGACCCTCAGTGGTCTCCGCAACATCTAAGGTCGCCTCGACCAAGATCGTCGTCTCCGGCAACTTCGGGGTGGGCAAGACCACGCTGGTCGGCACCATCTCCGAGATCATGCCGCTGCGCACTGAGGCCCTGGTCACGAACGAGTCGGCGCACGTCGACGACATCTCCGTCACCCCCGACAAGGGCACGACGACCGTCGCGATGGACTTCGGCAAGATCTCGCTGGCCGAGGACCTGGTGCTCTACCTCTTCGGCACGCCGGGGCAGCAGCGGTTCTGGTTCATGTGGGACGACCTGTGCATCGGCGCCATCGGGGCCGTCGTGCTCGTCGACCCCGCCCGCCTGGACGAGGCCTTCGCGCCGATCGACTACTTCGAGGCCAAGAAGATCCCGTTCGTCGTCGCGGTGAACCACTTCGAGGGCTCCCGCCGCTTCCCGTTGCTGGAGGTCGCCTCAGCCCTCGCGTTGCCGGCCGGCACCCCGATCCTCGAGGTCGACGCCCGCAACCGCGACATGGTCAAGCGGGTGCTCATCCGGGTGACCGAGTTCTCGCTCGAGAAGGCCCTGCAGGCCGAGAGCGTCCCGGTCTGATCGATCGGACGAACCAGCGGGGTGACTGAGCCGTCGGCTCGGTCACCCCGCTCGTCGTGCTACCGGCTCGTCGTGCCGTCGGGCTCGTCGTGAGGGTCGTCGGCATTGCGGCGTTGCGCCATCACGGCGCCGACGGCCAGGAGCACGGCGGCGCTGAGCCCGAGGGCGATGAGCAGTTGACCGGCCTGGAACATCGGCACGATGACGGGGATCAGCAGGACATGCCACACGACGGTCGGCGTGCCCGGCCATGACGAGCTGCCGAGCCACAACCGGGCCAGGGCCGCCATACCGGCCGCGGCGAGCACGATGAGCGCGGCTTCGGTCGCCACCCGCGCCGGGTCGGTCGCCTGGGGCAGTGCCCTGAGGTAGAACGCGGCGAAACCGGCCAGGACGAGGGCCTCCAGGCCGCAGACCATGGCGGCGACGCGCCGGGCCGGGTCGGTCGGCTGCGTTCGGATCACGACCGAAGACTACGACCTCGGGTATGCCGCCTCGCGGCCCCCTCGGGCCCGTGACGACCACTGTCGCCCGAAGTGGGCCACGGCGCTCAGTCCTCGGTCTGGTCGTCAGGCGTGTCGTCAGGCGAGGGGTGTTCCACGGCGTCCACAGGTGCGGCGTCCGGTGGCGTGGCGTCCGCAGGTGCGGCGTCTGGTGGCGTGGCGTCCGCAGGTGCGGTGTCCGCAGGTGCGGTGTCCGGTGGCGTGGCGTCCGCAGGTGCGGCGTCCGCAGGCGCGCCTTTTCCGGCTCCGGGGTCCGTCGAGGCGTCGGTCGGTTGGCGCAGCACCTGCGCGATCCGACTCGTCGCGTCGGAGATGATCTCGGCGATCTCGGCCGACTGCGCCGGCGTGAGGCCGTGTCGGCGCCATCCGGTGCGGGCCTGGTGGCCCAGTTCGTGCAGGGCGCGGTCGATCTCCGGACCGGCCCAGCCGAACCAGTCGAAGCCCAGGAACGGCGCACCCCAACCCGGCGACCCACCCCGGGACGACCCGTGACGGGTCTGCTCCTCGGCCCCGGGACGGGGACTCTCCCCGGCCGGCCCGACCCAGGTCGGTTCGAGGGGGGTCGGCGGCATACCGGGCCGGCCGGGCCGTGCTGCGGCGCGGGCCGCGCGGGCGGCCGCCTGCAGTTCGGCGCGCAGATCTGCCGAGCGGCCATGCACCTGCGCGCGCACCTGCTCGGCGATCCGGCGCACGGACTGGTCGAGGTCGGCGCGCAGGTCTTCGAGCTCTCCGACCCGGGCGGCCACTTCGGCTCGACCGGCATCGGTGATCCGGTAGGTGGCCTTGCGGCCCTCGTCGGTGCGTTGCACCAGGCCCTCCTCCTCGAGCTTGGCCAGGCGTGGGTAGATGGTGCCGGCGCTGGGGGAGTACAGCCCGCCGAACCGCTTCTCCAGCTCCTGGATCACCTCGTAGCCATGCCGGGGCCCGTCGGCGAGCAGCGCCAACAGGTATAGGCGCAGTTGGCCGTGCGCGAAGACCGGGCTCACGAGGGGAATCCTTCCGGGTCGTCCACCTGGTCGGCCCACGGGCTGCCCGTCGGCCACGAACCCGGTTGGGTCGGTGGCGGTTCCGGCGCAGGTGGCGGTTCCGGAGCATCCTGCGGCGCCGATCGAGGGGGAGCATCCTGAGGCTCGGAACGCAGCACGACGATATTGCCGGAGACCGAGTTGGCCTTGACGACCAGCGACTCGTCGCCGGCTCGGGCGCTGCGGGTATTGCCCTCGCTCGGGCGGGCCAGGGCGGTGCCGTCGACGACGACCTGCCCACTCATCGTCGAGGCGCCCACGGCATACCCGGAGAAGGGGGCGCGCACGGTGACGTCACCGGAGACCGAACTGGAGCGGACGCTGACCTGGCCCTGAGTCAGGTCCAGCCCGACCGTCCCGCTCACCGTGTTGACCGCGGCGCGGGTGAGTGCGCTGGAGTGGACCAGGACGTCTCCGGAGACCGTGGCGATGGTGGCCTCCCCGTCGAGACCGGCGCACTCGGCCGCGCCGCTGACGGTGTGCAGGGTGAGCGTCGGACCGGCCTCGCTCACGGTCGCCTCGCCGGAGACGGTGTTGACGGTCAGCCCGCGGTGCAAGCCCGAGGCGAGCACGGAGGCCGACACGGTATTGACATTGTCCCGGCACTGCGCCGGCACCGACACGGTCACCACGGCGGTGGGCACCCCGCGGGCGCCGATGAGGCGCTTGAGGGCGTCCAACACCGTCTCGTCGGTCTCCTTGACGTGCATGACCCGCAGCGTCGAACCGTCCCAGGAGACCCGCAGCGGCAGGCCCTGCACCGAGGTCACCTGCACGCGGGCGCCGTGCGGCCCGCCCGGGATGGTGTCGCCGTCCTCGGGCGTCGCGGTCCCGGTCGCGGGCGCATGGCCGAGCACATCCACATGCCCGCCGACGATCGCGACGATCACCTTGGTCACCCGTTGTTGCTCGCCGCCGACGTCGATGACTCGGGGGCCCTCGACCTGCCAGTGCTCCGTCATGCGCTGCCTCCGCTCGCCCCGTGGTGTCGCCGGAACGGCGAACACGTCATATCGCGTTCTTACGCCAACACGTTATATCGCGTTCTGCGGGAGCGCAAGAGCGGAGGCTGAGGGTCAGCGTGCCGATCCGATCACCGGGACGGCGCGCGATAGCCTCATAGACGTGTACTTCACCGACCGCGGGATCGAGGAGCTCGCCGACCGCCGAGGCGACGAGCTGGTGAGCCTGGCCTGGTTGGCCGAGCGGCTGCGCGCATTCGTCGACCTGCATCCGGAGTTCGAGACCGCCGTCGACCGGCTCGCGACCCACCTCGCGCGGCTCGACGACGAGGATGAGGAGTGAGCGTGCAGTCCAGTGGACCGGCATACCCCAGCGCCACCGACGCCGATCGCGAGGCCACGCCCGAGTTCCTCCCCACGGCGAGCTTCAGCATCGAGGCCGGCCGCCGCGACATCGGGATCTGCTTCCTCGGCGATTCCTTCACGGCCGGTTACGGCGACCCGAAAGCCCTCGGCTGGGTGGGGCGGGTCGTGAGCCGCACGGTGCACCCCGACCTGGACATCACGGCATACAACCTGGGCATCCGCGGCCAGGACTCCGGCGACGTCGCCGCGCGCTGGCGCGCCGAGTGTATGCCGCGCTGGCAGGGCCGCCCCGAGCGCCGGATCGTGCTCTCCGCCGGGCTGAACGACCTGGCACACGGGCTGACCACCGCCCGGTCGCGACTCAACCACGCCAACGTCCTGGACGACGCGATCGCCAAGGGCATCGCCGCGTTCGTCGTGGGGCCCTGCCCGAGCCTCGACGACGAGCTCAACTCGCGGATCGAGGCCCTGAGCGTCGCGCAGGCCGACGTCTGCGCCCGTCGCGGCGTGCCTTTCGTCGACTGTTACCACGCGCTGCTCGGGCACGATCAGTGGCGATCGGAGCTGGCCGCCGGCGACGGGGCCCACCCGGGGCAGGCCGGCTACGGGCTGATCGCCTGGCTGGTCCTGCACGGCGGATGGGACACCTGGCTAGGGGTCGCGCAGTGACGAGTCGGCTACTCACGCATGCCGATTCCTGAGTTCATCCGCGAGCTGCGGGTGCTGGTCGGCACCCACGAGCTGTGGCTCAGCGGCGTGTCCGCGGTGGTGCTGCGCGAGGTCGACGGGCACCAACAGGTGCTCCTGGTGCGCCGCGCCGACAACGGGGCCTGGTCGCCGGTCGCCGGGATCGTCGACCCCGGCGAGGAGCCGCACGACGCGGCCGTGCGTGAGTGCTTGGAGGAGACCGGCGTCCGGGTCGAGGTGGAGCGCCTCGTGTGGGTGCGGGCCGACGAGCCGATCGTCTACGCCAACGGCGACCGGGCCCGCTATCTCTCCCTCACCTTCCGCTGCCGGTGGGTCAGCGGGCAGCCGTATGCCGCGGACGACGAGAATCTCGAGGCCGCTTGGTGGCCGGTGCACGCGCTGCCGCCGATGCCCGCGCGGTTCGCCGACCGGGTCGCGGTGGCGTTGGCCGACGAACCGGAATGCCGACTGGGCCCGCTGCCCACGCGCGGTCGACCCGTTCCCTAGCTCGGTTCGGCAGGCCCGGTGCCGGCGGTGGCAGGGGAGCGGCAGGCGTGGCAGGCGATTCGCAGGCGGTGGCAGTCGATGGCAGTCGATGGCAGCGCGGCACCCCGTGGCGGGATAGCGCCCAGGAGAGCGTCGGAGGTGGCGCTGGCACGCGCCCCACGACGACATCAGGCACGCTCTCCCAGCGCGCGGCCGCGGCGCAGGCTCCTAAAGGCACCGGCTCAGCGATCGAAGGCCTCCGCGAGCAGCGCGGCCTGCTCGATCTCGTGCTTCTTGTGGGAACCGGTGGCGGGTGAGGCCGAGGCCCGGCGGGCCGCGACGCGCAGCGGACGGGTCTCGCCGTGCTCGGCGAGCAACTCGGGCAGGTTGAGCGCCATGAAGGGCCAGGCGCCCTGGTTCTTCGGCTCGTCCTGCACCCAGACCACCTCGGCGTTGGGGTAGTCGCGCAGCTCGTGGGCCAGCTCCTCGGCGGGGATCGGCGCGAGCTGCTCGACGCGCAGGATCGCCGTGCGGTCATCGCCCCGTTTGTCGCGTTCGGCCTCCAGCTCCCAGACGACCTTGCCGGAGCACAGCAGCACGCGGGTCACCGCGTTGCCGTCCGGCAGCACCCGGCTGTCGGGCAACACCGGGCGGAAGGTGCCGGTGGTGAAGTCCTGCGGCATCGACGAGGCGGCCTTGAGCCGCAGCATCGACTTGGGGGTGAAGACCACGAGCGGGCGCCGGGGCCGGGCGAAAGCCTGCCGCCGTAGCAGGTGGAAGTGCGACGCCGGCGTCGACGGGTAGGCGACCGTCATGTTGTCCTCGGCGCACAGCTGCAGGTAGCGCTCGATCCGCGCCGAGGAGTGATCGGGCCCTTGGCCCTCGTAACCGTGCGGCAGCAGCAGCACGACCGACGAGCGCTGGCTCCACTTCTGCTCCGAGGAGGAGATGAACTCGTCGACGATCGTCTGGGCGCCATTGGCGAAGTCACCGAACTGGGCCTCCCACAGCACGAGGGCGTCGGGCCGTTCGACCGAGTAGCCGTACTCGAAACCCATCGCGGCATACTCGGACAGCAGCGAGTTGTAGACCCAGAACTTCGCCTGCCGATCCGGCAGCGACAGCAGCGGGGTCCACTCCTTGGCGGTGTGTTTGTCGATGAGCACGGCGTGCCGCTGCACGAAGGTGCCGCGCTGGCTGTCCTGACCGGTGAGGCGCACCGGGGTGCCTTCCATGAGCAGGGCGCCAAAGGCGATCAATTCGCCCATGCCCCAGTCGATCCCGCCCTCGCGCACCATCTGGGAGCGGCGCTCCATGAGTGCCTTGAGCTTGGGGTGCACGGTGAAGCCCTCGGGCGGGTTGACCCACACGTCGCCGATGGTCTGCAGCATCTGCTCGGAGATCGCGGTGTGACGGCTGTCGCGGTGGCGCGCCGCGTCGTCGAGGGTCTGCGCGGTCGGCAACTCCAGGCCGCCGCGGGCCACCCCGACATCCGAGCTGCCGACCGAGGCGGCGCTCTTGGTCGCCTCACGGGTCTCCAGGAAGACCCGCTCGAGCTGCTGCTGGTAGTCACGCAACGCCGCTTCGGCGTCTTCGACGGAGATGTCGGCGCGGCCGATGAGCGACTCGGTATAGAGCTTGCGGACCGAGCGCTTGGCCTCGATGAGGTTGTACATGAGCGGCTGGGTCATCGACGGGTCGTCACCCTCGTTGTGGCCTCGGCGCCGGTAGCACACCATGTCGACGACGACGTCCTTGTGGAAGGCCTGGCGGAACTCGAAGGCCAGCTCCGCGACCCGCACGCAGGCCTCCGGGTCGTCGCCGTTGACATGGAAGATCGGGGCTTGGATCATCCGGGCGACGTCGGTGGAGTAGACCGAGGACCGCGACGACGAGGGGGCCGTCGTGAAGCCCACTTGGTTGTTGACGATGACGTGGATGGTGCCGCCGGTGCGGTAGCCGCGCAGTTGGCTCTGCTGCAGGGTCTCGGCCACGACGCCCTGGCCGGCGAAGGCGGCGTCACCGTGCATGAGGATCGGCAGCACGGTGAAGGCGTCGCCGCGCAGGTCCAGCCGGTCCTGCTTGGCCCGCACGATGCCCTCGAGCACGGGGTTGACCGCCTCGAGGTGGCTCGGGTTCGCCGCGAGGTACACCTTCGTCGACGAGCCGTTCTCGGCGACGAAGGTGCCCTCGGTGCCCAGGTGGTACTTCACGTCGCCCGAGCCCTGCACCGACTTCGGGTCGGACTTGCCCTCGAACTCACGGAAGATCTGCCCCGGGGACTTGCCGGCGATGTTGGCCAGCACGTTGAGCCGGCCGCGGTGCGGCATACCGATGCACACTTCGTCGAGGCGGGCGTCGGCGGCGCAGGACAGGATGCGGTCCAGCAGCGCGATCGCCGACTCGCCGCCCTCCAACGAGAACCGCTTCTGGCCGACGAACTTGGTCTGCAGGAAGGTCTCGAAGGCCTCGGCGGCATTGAGTCGGCGCAGGATACGCATCTGCTCGTCGCGACTGGTCTTCGCGGCGACGACCTCGCACTTGTCCTGGATCCACTGGCGCTCGTCGGGCTCGGAGATGTGCATGTACTCGATGCCGACCGTGCGGCAGTAGGAATCCCGCAGGATGCCCAGGATGTCGCGCAGCTTGAGGAACGGCTTGCCGCCGAACCCGCCGGTCGCGAACCGCCGGTCCAGATCCCACAGGGTCAGCCCGTGCTCGGTGATGTCGAGGTCGGGGTGGCGCCGCTGGCGATA
>RRZT012977022.1_pt1 | contig 29295 bp, 22 predicted proteins | sample 2165551 | NCBI WGS metagenome assembly RRZT01 (sample SAMN10456910, study PRJNA506462) | wastewater metagenome | biome: wastewater; feature: sludge; material: wastewater sludge; isolation source: wastewater sludge with Escherichia coli K12::gfp cells carrying plasmid... | place: USA: Moscow, Idaho...
AATAGCAATAACAGAAATATCTGATTCTAGTTTGACCCATGTACCATTTTACTTTGAGTATTTTACTAACGATGAAGATACTCAAAGGGCATTGTGGAATCTGACGGGGACCGGCACACCCAAAAGTAAAATACAGAAATTGATGGCAGGAATTGATGACGTATATGGAAGTATAGAAACAATCAAACCAAGAAATGAAGAGAATCTCTTGATATATCGGTACCGTTACAACGCAACAACTTTTATAGCTTCAAGAGTAGCACCTTGGGAATTTATTTCCATAGTAATTTGGGAGTTTAATGAGCACGATAGATTAATCAATTTAACTGTGCGCTGAGCTATGAACTCAGTCGGAAAATGAACTTATTTTACTTTTATTTTTAATAATTTCAAAGGAGTTTACATGTCAAAAATTAGCATTGAATCAAGAGAGATTTTTGCTGGACAGGATCATTTATATTTAATTTTTCAAGATAGTGCTGGTCTGGAATTTGTGATTAGGGGTGGTCCGGAAGATAATAATCCCTTGGATTTTGGAGATATAGTTACCGATGTTAATGTTCCTATTGCAGAATCAGAGGATGCGCGAGGAAATGACACACCTGTTGAACGAGGAAATCGGGAATTAGATCTTGGTGGAAGAACAGCGGAAGATGTATGGGAAATCATGAAGCAGCAAGCAACGAATATTAACAATGCGGGGATTGATTACGACATAATTATCTCTGCTCAGAATAGTAACTCTACTATTGCTTCAGTTCTCAATTCCATTGGCATTGCAGTTGCCTCAAATATACCATTAAACACCGATGCAAATGACCTTCCTGGTGTCAGCAATCTTCTCACGCTTGATACTACTTTAATTGGCACGCCTGCGAATGATTTTATCTCTGGATATGTTGGCAACGATACTCTTCTCGGAGGCGATGGAGATGACAATCTTCGTGGGAATAGTGGCAATGACGTTATCGACGGCGAATTAGGAAATGATTTCTTGGTAGGCGATTTGGGCAATGACATTCTCAAAGCTGGATTTGGACAAGATGCCTTAAATGGCGGAGCAGGCAATGACATATTCGGTTTTTATGCGTTGGGCCATTATGAAGTTCAAGATTTTATTCTTACTGAAGATCAAATATTTTTCGATTCAGTAAGAACAGGGCTTAACAATATTGATGCGGTCAATCAGGCGATTACCGCTGTTAACCAAAGAGCCGATGGCGTAACGGTCGAATTTGGCCCCGATGCATCCGTAGATCTAATTGGCATCAATTTCTCTGACATTACTGCTGATATGGTTGGGTTTGCTTCCTGATCAATCTTTTAATAATTGCTGTTAAGTCTAAAAAGGGGATTCTGTCGCAAATATTCGTAAAGTGCAAAGTCACACTTATCTGCGTGCACAGTCATCCTGCTAAAGCCAAAAACTGCTTATAAGCGAGTATATTTTCATTAGACAGTTGTCCCTTCCGAATCATGTGTGCGGTTTAATTGAATCATTACACGCTTTGGTGAGTTGCTTGAGAAAACCATTCTCACCGATGCAATCTTTAAGTCGGTCGGCAGGGATTTTGGTGTGATCATTTTTACTCCAAAAGTATATAAGCAGTTTCCTGCTAAATGACCATTTACACAAAATTATTTACATCTCCACAGCTAGTTTGTAACAACGTAATCTCCTGGAAAATTCCTGCAATGCACTGATGTCACTTCCCTCGGCACGCTGACACCAGTTCTCCAATTGCTTTACCAGCTGTTCTTTGGATGTAGTAGAACTATTCCACAAAGCGGCCAGATCTTGTCGCATTGAATAGGTCGTGCTCAGTATATGACTGGAATGGAGTGCCTGATCCAGGGCTTCCTGCTCTTTCTCTGTCATCAGACCGACTTCCCTTTGCAACCAATGCCTAACGGCTTCGAGTGCGCGGGCATCTTGCAGACCTGGAATAGCTCGGTTCCTAAGTTTGCGAATCTCAGTTATTGTGGATTGATTCAGGTATTTGGAAAAGTTGGATAGCACATCGTAGCGGTGTGTAATTATGGCCCGTAAAGTTTCTTCATCGCAAGGAGTCTTGGCCGGATTGAGATGAATCTTGGGCGTCACTTTGCTAACCATAGCCAAACCCAGCATTTCAAGAACGCGAATGTACATCCATCCGATGTCGAATTCCCACCACTTGTTGGAGAACTTGGCGGAAGTCACATAAGCATGGTGATTGTTGTGCAGCTCCTCTCCTCCCATGATAATACCCCAGGGCATGATGTTGGTAGAAGTGTTGTTCGGCGAAAAATTGCGATAACCATAGTAGTGTCCAACACCGTTAATGACCCCGGCGGCGAAGAATGGAATCCACAACATCTGAATTCCCCACACAAGGAATCCGATTGGACCGAATAAAAAAAGATCAATTGCCAGCATGATACCAATACCCAGATCGACATGCTGTGAATATAAATTACGTTCGATCCAGTCATCGGGCGTACCATGACCGTATTTAACAAGGGTTGCGGTATTCTTAGCTTCTATACGATAAAGCTTGATACCGTCGAACAATACTTTGTTGATGCCATGTATCTGCGGACTGTGTGGATCCTCGTCAGTTTCGCATTTGGCATGGTGTTTACGGTGTACGGCCACCCATTCTTTGGTGACCGTCCCGGTGGTAAGCCATAACCAAAAACGGAAGTAGTGGCTAATAATGGGATGCAGCTTCAGTGCGTGATGCGACTGATTCCGGTGAAGAAAAATTGTCACTGATATGGTGGTCATGTGCGTCATGATCAGTGCAACTAACACATAGCCCCACCATGGAAGTTCAATCAGGCCGAGCTGCAGGAATTGTTGCATATTAAATTTGATCCCTTATCCAAATAAAACTTATGTAAAAACTACAATGCCATTTTCATTTCTACGCAGTTTGTCGTTGTGAATCCATTACGAAACAATACCATATGAAAAAGACCTATTTCATAAAAAAATACTGATGGATCAATCTGCCGTGGCAGCATGCCACCCTTATTGTTTTCCTCACAAACTTAATAAGTACGCTAAATCTGCTGCCGTTTCAGTGCGCTATCGAACATATTGACTTTTATATTTAAAGTACTCTGACGTATGTCGCCAACTATGGACTCCATGTGATTATGTAGCGAGTAGATGTGCATAACATTGCTGTGCAAATTGTGCTGATGGCAAATAACCCAACCTTTTTTGCGTTTGCTACTGGCTATTATTTGGGTCGTGGTAAGTGAAATTCTGTCCATCACAATAGCAATGATGTTGCTAAGCGTTTGGCCACAACAATCTGCAGCTTTATTAGGTATACTGGTAAGAATTAATTCATTAACAAGTAAGTGGCACAGTGACGTTATTGCTGGGTTTTAGAGCGAACCCTATTGATAGTGCCGAACATGAGAGAAATAATTCCAAATCAGGATCATAGCCAGTGCGAGAGCGTGAGCGTGAGCAAATGCTTTTATTTTATTCTATCGATTGAGCTATAAATCCGGCATCTTGCCTCTCATGCCATTTTTCATGAGAAAATTCAGGTAATCAGATAATTTTTCTAAATTCAAGGAGGACCATATGCTCGTAACCTTTAATACAGATGTAGGCGTCATCACCATGTTTGGGGAAGACGCGCTTGCCATACTGAAAATGATGGGGCACACCGCAACCGTACCCGGAGCCATTCTGGCCGCTGATGTTCCTGCAGCTTTAAGCCGATTAAAAGCTGCTGTAGGTGCAGAAAAATCCCCAGCGCCAGTTACGGAAGAGGAAGAGGAAGAACCGTCAGTGAGTATGGCTCATCGCGCATCGCCTCTCATTGACCTGCTTACTGCTGCAGCCAAGGAAGGCTGCGATGTAATGTGGGAATAGATCTAAAAGCTGTGAGCCGTTTTTTGTAGTAGTGCTCGAATGCTGCAATTGTATTTCGAGCACTAATCTCAATGATCTAGCGCTCCATCGCTTTTCGCTTTGATATTACCAAAAAATAATTTAATATTTTTGCATTGATATCCCTTTCAGAAATCTCAATAAATTGAGATTGTATTCAGGAAAGATTCGTCCTGTTTCCGTCGACAACACAAAAATCCCGAGGGCTCTGGCTTCAATCCAATAATGTTTTGTGCGCTATCGCACATTGTGCTATAAGCATGATTTGAGCGCTTGAATGAATATCGTCATTCATTCTTCATTGTTACTACAAACGATATTGACTGAAAAATTGATATGGCCGGCAAGAATTCCAATCCTAACAAAAATCACCTTCTGGCGTCATTACCTGAAACAGAATACGATCGCATTTTTCCACATCTTGAGCTTATTCAAATGCCTCTGGGTGAAGTTATTTACGAATCTGGAGAAAAGCTCCATTACATCTACTTCCCCACGGATTGCATCATATCTCTGCTTTATGTGATGGAGAATGGTGCTTCAGCAGAAATTGCAGTAGTCGGCTTTGAAGGAGCTGTCGGTGTTGCTCTCTTTATGGGCGGCCAAACCATGCCAAATCGGGCTGTAGTACAGAGCGCAGGGTACTGTTACCGAATACGACAGAAACAATTTATGCAAGAATTTGACCGTCACGGCGCACTACTTCATAAGTTGCTGAAGTATACCCAAGCACTCATCACCCAAATGGCGCAAACGGCGGTTTGTAACCGGCATCATTCGGTTGATCAACAACTTTGCCGCTGGTTACTGTTAAGTCTCGATCGGCTTTCTTCCAATGAACTAGCCATGACCCAGGAATTGATCGCCAATATGTTGGGTGTACGCCGTGAGGGCGTCACGCAAGCTGCGGGGAAATTGCAGGAAGCAGGACTAATTCATTACAGCCGTGGCCACATCACAGTGATAGATCGGAAAGGATTGGAAGCGCGAGTCTGTGAGTGTTACGAAGTAGTTCGGAAAGAATTCGAGCGTATACTTCATCCCTGATTTCTATATCGCGTTACTTATTATTTATCTCATGGAATAAACTAATTGCCTCTTCATTCTGTAAGGGATTAAGCGAGAAGTATTGATTATTGCGCGAAGAGCTTAAGGGTAAACTGGAAATTTTGCATGAAAAGCTTAGTTGCAATCGATCGATATTCTATCCTTACCTATCTTTGATATTTGCCAGATTTTTTAAATGTTCGTTACCGAACAGACCGACCAGAAGCTCAAGAGCATTATCTATACTTAACCAAAAAGGGACTCAATTATGAAAACATTAATCTTAATGATTACTTTAATTACTATTATCCTATTTTCTGCATGTAACACACTGAGTGGAATAGGAAAGGATGTTCAGAAGGGTGGCAAAGCAATTGAAAAATCGGCCAACTAACTAGCCGGAAAATTTTTCGTGTGAGAATCACGTGGCCTATCAAATAGACAGCGAAGATTTTCTGCAGTATTTTGCAGTATTAACGGGCGAAAACCGCCACCTCTGCCCCAGTGACATTGATGCTAAGAGCTCACTGATTGTTTTTTTACTTAGAGAGCGCTTGTGTCATCTAATTCATTAGTGATAAACACTAATCATCTGTTGGCTGCTTTACCTCGCAATGACTATGAACAGTTACTAGAAAGTTGTGTTGAAATCGAGCTTGTCTTTGCAGAAATGTTGTGCCGCTCTGGTGATCCTATTTTGCATGTTTATTTTCCTACCACGAGCATTATCTCCTTAATCACACCGATGGATAACAACCGCAATCTGGAAATAGGGTTGGTCGGTCGTGAAGGTATGTTCGGCCTTCCACTTATCTTAGCGGTAAATGTTGCTTCATCTAGTGCAGTGGTTCAAAGAGCAGGCTTGGCATTGCGTATATCGGCACCCCTATTTCTGCTTGAACTCGAGAAAAGCGCTGCACTTAATCAGGAATTACAACGCTACCTTTTTGTAATGATGAGCCAAATTGCTCAAACGGCTGGATGTAATCTCTTCCATGTCCTTGAGGCCAGACTTGCCCGCTGGCTTTTGAATGCACTAGACCGGGCACAATCAGATCATCTTTATGCCACTCATGCATTTCTGGCTAATGTGCTGGGTGTGAGGCGTGTAGGGATCACCAAAGCAGCAATTTCTCTACAAAAAAGCGAATTTATTATCTACAAACGGGGAAATATAAAGGTTCTCAATCGTGCTGGACTGGAAGCTGCCTCTTGTGAATGCTATTGCACCGAGAAAAAGATTTACGAAAGGATTCTGGGCTGTATCCCGTCAGCGCAAGTTGGACAAACTAGGCCCTGTTAACACCACCTGAGTGCTTCGACAATAGGGGCGAAATGGATAAATGAGAGAAAGAGGACATCCAGTTTGTCGAATCTTGAGAATATATTCGACGAAATTCCTTGAGCCAACGGAATAATCTTTCGATCTCATTGCGTTTATTGTACATGGCGCGATCATATTCCCAGGGCTCCAACCGACTAGTTTTGGGTGGGACAACCGGTATATAACCGAGCTCCAATGCAAGTAGTCTGGTTTGGTCACCCTCATAAGCGCGACCCATCAGCAGATGGGTAAGTGAAGAGACGGAGGCCGAGCGCTAACAGCGCCCTAGATCATCCGATTGATATCTCACTTATGATTAAAGATAGCAAAATAACAATGAATGTTTTACTTTTACTTTTACTTTTACTTTTACTCAAAAAATTAGGCAGTTAAATCATAAAATGATATTGGCTATTTTAGCAGTCAGTATGTTAGAGTTTTTTTTTCAGTAGTCAGATCAATACACTAATGGTTATGGGGGGACAAGCTGAATCCGCAGAAAAACTGGCGATTCTATGGTACAAGCTATCCAGCATGCAGAAATGGCCAAAGCGCACGGAAATGCGTCCATTAAGCACTTGGAAAAGTGCTATAGAACACGCCAAAATGGAACATGCAGTTATTGCCAGCAAGCGTGGTTCACTCCCGCAGCACAGCTCTATTCGCTGGCCAGAAGGAGCGTGTCTGCTCACTCATGCGAAAACTTTGCGATAGAACCGCTACGGGCCAGTTTATTTTTTCTGGAAGGATATCTTTTTGAAAACCAAAAAAACATCACCGCCAATACTGTTGACAGCACAGTCTCACTCGGCTTCTGAGAATAAAGCAACTGCCTTTCCCATCGTCGGCATTGGAGCTTCTGCAGACGGCTTAGAAGCATTTGAGCAATTCTTTCGTCACGTCCCCATTGATAGCGGCATGGCTTTTGTGCTTGTACCGCATCTCGACCCCGGACATGCCAGCCTACTTACTGAAATCCTGCAGCGCACCACCGCCATGCAGGTGATCGAGGCGCTGGATCAAATTCCGGTTGAACCCTGTTGCGTGTATGTCATCCCTCCCAACCGAGACATGGTTATCATTGACGGCGCGTTGCAACTCACCATTCCGGAACAGCCACGTGTGCGTCGCATGCCGATTGATGCCTTCCTTCGCTCCCTGGCTAAAGATCAGCAAGAAAACGCTATCGGCATTATCCTCTCCGGTACCGGCACCGACGGTACGCTGGGTTTGCGGGCCATCCTTGGGGTAGGCGGTTTCACACTGGTGCAGGAACCGGAAACGGCTAAATATGACGGTATGCCATCCAGCGCGATTCAGGCGGGTTATGCCACTCACATTCTGCCTGTCGAAAAAATGCCAGAGGCACTGCTGATCGACACCCACACCTTTATCGCTCACACGGAAATATCCGCTGCGCCTAAATCAGTAAATGGAATAAGCAGCATTCTGATGCAATTGCGTACCATCACTGGTCACGACTTCAATCTATACAAGAAAAATACTATCGATCGCCGCATCAAGCGACGTATGTCACAGCACAACATCAAGGACGTCGACGTATATGTGCGTTATCTCAAGGAGAATCCGTCTGAGGCGCACGAACTGTTCAAGGAGCTTTTGATTACTGTCACCAATTTTTTCCGCGACCCAGATGCTTTTGACGTGCTGCAAAAGGATATCCTACCGCTACTTTTCGATGACAAGCCGGATGGTTACGTGTTTCGGGTTTGGGTAGCAGCCTGCGCTACGGGTGAGGAGGCTTACTCTATCGCCATACTGCTGCGCGAGTTGATGGAAGAAGCGCATAAGAGATTCGAAGTGCAGATCTATAGCACCGATCTGGATGATAATGCCATTGCCATTGCCCGTGCAGGTATTTATCCACTCAATATTGCCCAGGATGTCACACCGGAGCGGCTGCGTCGATTCTTCGTCAAAGAGGAAACAGGGTATCGGATAAAGAAAGAAATCCGAGAAATGGTGGTGTTCGCCATTCAGAACGTGATTAAAGACCCGCCCTTCACCAAGCTTGATCTGCTCAGTTGTCGCAACTTGATGATCTATCTGGAATCGGAACTGCAGAACCGGCTGATTGCGACGTTTCATCACGCGCTAAAGCTTGGCGGTGTGCTGTTCTTGTCTCCTTCGGAGAACATTGGCAACCATGTCGAACTATTTACGGTATTCAATCGTAAATGGAAGTTCTATCGCGCTACATATTCCGCTGTCTCCAACCGTGCGATGTCTGTTCCATCATTGATCTCGACCACAGGAAGTGGCGGCAAGGTGCCAGGCGACGTCATGGATAAACCCAAGGAATCCAACTATGCCGAATTAACCCGTCGGGCACTGGTGCAATGCTTTGCGCCCGCCTCGGTGGTCACCGACCTCAAGGGTGACACGATCTACGTGCATGGCGAAACCGGCAAATACCTGCGTCCGGCGCCGGGGCAGGCCAGTCTTAACGTCATTGAAATGGCACGCATGGGACTGGAGATGGGACTGCGTGCCGCCATTCACGTAGCAGCTAGCGAGGGGAAGCCTACGTTAAACCGGGAAATCCAGGTCAATACCAATGGCGGTTACTTGACGGTCAGCCTAAGCGTCCGGCCACTCCTTGGCCTGGATGGCAGCCAAAGTCTGCTGTTGGTGAGCTTTCAGGACATCGTCAACCCAGAACCCGCCAAGCCGGGGCGCAAACGTGTTACCAAACAGGCCGAGCTGGGGCGTATCGAAGAACTGGAACGCGATCTGGCGCGCCTGAAAGACAGCTATCAGGCCACCGTCGAGGAGCAGCAAGCCACTAACGAGGAGCTCAAGTCTACTAATGAAGAAATGCAATCCACCAACGAGGAACTTCAGTCAACCAACGAAGAACTGGAAACCTCCAAAGAGGAGCTGCAATCGGTCAATGAAGAGCTAATCACGGTCAATTCAGAGCGGCAGGCAAAAATTAAGCAGCTATACAGCATCCAAAACGACATGAAAAACCTGTTGGATAACATCAACATCGATGTCATCTTTCTGGATCGACACTTGATAATCCGTAGTTTTACTCGCACTGCAATACGCATCTACCGCCTGGTTGCATCGGACGTAGGCCGGCCACTTAGTGACATCAGGTCCTTTATACAGGGGGATGATCTGCTGCTTGCCGTTCAGAACGTGCTTGATTCACTGATTCCTTATGAAGGTGAGGTGCAGATCAACGACGGTACCTGGATGCTGGCACGCATACAGCCTTATCGCACACTGGATGATAGGATAGACGGCGTAGTTCTGACCTTTGCCGATATCACTTCACGCATCCAGGCCCAAGCCGATCTTCGCATCTACGCTACTGCTTTTGAATCACAGGAAGGCATTTTCATTACCGATGCCAGCGGTGTGATTTTGAAGGTAAACCAAGCTTTCACCAAGATCACCGGTTACAGCGCAGAAGAAGCCATTGGGCGAACCTCGCGCCTACTTAAATCAGGACGCCAGGATGCAACTTTTTATGCCGCTTTGTGGGGGAGCCTCATTAGTACAGGAACCTGGCATGGTGAAATCTATAATCAATGCAAAAATGGCGAAATATTTCCGCATTTGCTCACCATCACTGCAGTGAAAGGGAACGATGGCGTGGCGTTTTATTATGTCGCCTCAATAGTCGACATCACCTTACAAAAGGCAACGTTAGAGCAGATCGAACAGCTGGCATTTTACGATCCTTTGACTCATTTGCCTAATCGGCGCCTGCTAAAAGATAGGTTGCATCAGGCGTTGGCTTCCAGTGCTCGCATGAAGCAACAAGGTGCGCTGCTTTTTATTGATTTGGATAACTTCAAAACACTGAATGATACGCTAGGACATGATATTGGCGACCTATTGCTGCAGCAGGTCGCACAGCGGCTGTTGAGCAGCGTGCGCGAAGCAGATACGGTTGGCCGACTAGGGGGAGATGAGTTCGTGGTGATGCTAGAAGAACTGAGCGAGAATCCTGAAGAAGCAGCCGTCCATGCTGAGATTGCCGGCAAAAATATACTGGCCATCCTGAATAAACCCTATCTGCTTGCAGGACGCGACTATCGCTGCACATCAAGCATCGGTGCCACCCTGTTTTACGATCACACAAAGACAGAAGATGATCTGCTGAAACATGTAGATATCGCCATGTATCAGGCCAAGCATTTGGGGCGTAATACCCTTTGTTTTTTTGATCAGACGATGCAATCAGTGTTAACTGAGCGTGCTGTTCTGGAGAGCAATTTACGCCTTGCTTTGGAGAGAAATCAATTTAGACTCTATTACCAAATGCAGACCACTCATGGCAATCAAATCGTCGGTGCCGAGATGTTGATACGTTGGCAACATCCAGAGCATGGGCTAATTTTGCCTATGGATTTTATTCTGCTGGCCGAAGAAACCGGATTGATCTTGCCCATCGGTCAATGGGAGTTGGAAATGGCTTGCGCCCAACTCAAGGCCTGGGAAAAACATCCACAAACTCAGCGGTTGCAGTTGGCTGTCAATGTCAGTGCAAGACAACTTCATCAAGCTGATTTTGTGGCTCAAATTAAGGCCATATTAGGAAAATATGCGATCGAACCCAATCGCCTCAAACTGGAACTCACAGAGGGCATCGTGCTCAATGATATTACCGGCACCATCGCCAAAATGCAGGCGCTAAAGTCCATTGGCGTGCGTTTAGCTTTGGATGACTTTGGCACCGGATTTTCATCCCTCTCCTACCTGACGCAATTGCCATTAGACCAACTTAAAATCGACCAGAGCTTCGTCCGCAACATCCATGTAAAGCACTCTGACGCTTTGATTGTACAAACCATCATCGGCATGGCCAGCAATCTGGGCTTGGAAGTCATTGCAGAGGGTGTGGAAACAGAAGTACAACGTGCCTTCCTGGAAAAGCATGGTTGTTGTCTTTACCAAGGTTACCTGTTTAGCATGCCGGTGCCTCTCGAAGCATTTGAACAGTTGTTGCGGTAGTGCCAATAGCAACTGCAGTGACAAGTTCAAGGGTTTGTCGCAACTATTCATAAAGTACCAAGCCACACTTATCTGCGGGCACAGTTATCCTGCTAAAACCATAAATTGCTTATAAGCGGATATAAATATCAGAAAGCTGGTGTGGTGTTGTCTGAACTGGTATCTGCGAATAATCGGCAAGCCGATCTCTTCAATCGGGTATCAACAAATACCAAATCGGATGACTTAATGAATCTCATAGACCAGATCAATACCTGCATAGGCAGAAGCACGCTCAAACTGGCATCCGAGGGATTCAGGCAACTATGGAAGATGGGACAAGGAAACAGAAGTCCTCGCTACACCACGAAATGGGATGAGCTGGTTTGTGTTACGCAATGATATGAGCTAATACAAATAATGATTAATGGTAGAATAGCTGCGAATTATTGTTTCAGAGATCCCGCCATTTGAGTTATAGATACCCTTCGGTAGCTGCCGTCTCATAAAACCAGATCTTTGTTTCCGCCTTGCAATTACTTATCGGTTCAGTGAATGTATCAGCGGCCTTTTCAAACCCTCTCCGATTCCCATCATCCAGGAAGTTCAATTTTCCCATGCCAATAGAAGTCAAAGAAAAACCCAGGATTGCTGTCATAGCGGCGGTTCAGCTGCCAAGTGTGAGCGATATCGAGTTTGAGGCATCGCTGGCCGAGTTGCGCGAACTCGCCAAGACATTGGGTTATAAGGTCGTCCACACATTTGTACAAAAACGCTATAGCTTCGACACGACAGCTTACCTTGGTGCTGGCAAGCGGGAGGAAATTCGCTGCTTCGTGAACCATGAAACCGGATCCGCCGAATTCGAGGAAACACCTCCTCACCCTGATAGCCAGGACATCAGCACTCTCTTGGTCGATCACGAGATCTCACCTTCGCAGGCGCGTAACCTCGAAAATGAAGTCGGCTGCGAAGTAATGGATCGCACGATGGTGATTCTTGAAATTTTTCACCGCAATGCCCGTTCTCGCGCTGCACGCGCTCAGGTGGAAATTGCGCGCCTCGGTTACATGGCGCCGCGTCTACGCGAAGCGGCAAAGCTTGCAGGACCGCAAGGACGGCAACGCAGTGGCACCGGCGGCCGTGGCGCTGGCGAATCGCACACCGAATTGGATCGGCGCAAGATCCGCGATCGTATCGCCGAACTACAACAAGAGATTGTCACGATGGATGCCGAGCGCAAGATACAACGTGCACGACGACAAGAACGCCAGGGACTCGCCAGCGTGGCTCTGGTCGGCTATACCAACGCCGGCAAATCCACTTTGATGCGGGCGCTTACGGGAAGCGAGGTACTGGTTGCAAATAAACTCTTCGCCACGCTGGATACCACAGTACGGGTCCTCCATCCAGAGAGCGTGCCACGCATACTGGTCAGCGACACAGTCGGTTTCATCAAAAACCTGCCGCACGGGCTCGTCGCCTCGTTCAAGTCAACGCTTGACGAAGCGCTTGATGCATCCTTGCTGCTCCACGTCATTGACGCCAGCGATCCTGGGTTTGAGCGCCAGCTCGAGGTCACTCAACAGGTGCTTGAGGAAATCGGCGCGAATGTCGTGCCACGCATTCGCGTATTCAACAAAATCGACCACGTCGGCGATACCGCGGCGCAGATCGAATGTGAAACAGCCTTGCAGACACAATATCCGGATTGTATCGTAATGAGTGCACGTCGCCCCGATGATGTCGCGCGACTGCGCCAGAAGATCGTCGAGTTTTTCCAGCAGAATCTGATTGAAGCTGAATTTTTTCTTGCTTGGTCGGGGCAGGAACTACGTGGAGCCATCTATACAAACTGCCAGGTGCTGGAGGAACGTGCAGATAATGAAGGCGCTTACTTCCGCGTTCTCGGCGAGCCCGATACCATCGAAAGCTTGCGCGAGCAATTCAGTTTATTGGCACGATGAACCAGCATCAATAAGTTTGCTACGCGCGCCCTGCACCTATCTCAGCGGCAAGACCACGGGAAATTGCGAGTTAAATTATTTCTCTTTCTCAGAGTGTAATATAATTCGCTTACTATATAACCTTTAAGACAACGAAGTGCTTCAAGTTTAGTGTGACCCTGAGTTGCCAGTTTTTCAATGGCCTGCTAGAGTCTGTTCACGTCACCCCATTCCGGGCCAATAATGACTATCAGGTAGCGGTCGCTTGCCGAATATCGCCTGCCCAACTCGTACTACAGTCGCGCCTTCTTCAATCGCTAATTCATAATCTCCCGACATGCCCATCGATAGCTCGTCAAATGACAATCCGGCCGGTGCTTCCTGTCGTAGCATGGCTTGGATTTCGCGCATTTTGACGAAACATTCGCGCACCCTGTCATGATCCGAGGAAAAAACCGCCAACGTCATCAGTCCCTTGATACGTAGTGACGAATATCTGGGCAGTTGTTGAACGAAGTCATGCACGCCTTCAGGAGGAAGCCCGAATTTGCTGGCCTCGCCGGAACTGTTGACTTGCACATAAACATCAATCGATCGCCCCTCATTTTGCAGGCGTTTGTCGAGCTCTTCAGCAACTTTAAGACTATCGAGTGCTTGGAATTCACTAGCAAAGCGGGCCAAATACTTGGCTTTATTGGTTTGCAAGTGACCGATGACCGCCCATTTGATGTTTAAGTCGCTCAGTACCTCGGATTTCTCGCGCGCTTCCTGAATTTTATTTTCGCCCATTTCATGGCAACCTGCGGCGTAGGCGATGCGCAGCCTTTCAGCAGGCACGGTTTTGGTAACCGGCAGCAGCCGCACGCTAGCAGGATCACGCCCCGCTTTTTTGCAAGCATCGACAATGCGTTTCTTGACGGTTGCGAGATTGTTCTGGATGTCGTTGAATTGCTGCTCTGCGTTGAGTTCCACGGACTGCTCCTGTCGTTCGAGAAGTTAACTTTTTCGGGATGCTTGGTGAAAAACCATTTTCCATTGGTTTTTCTGGTACTGCCAAACTGAAGTTCTGATGGATCCTGTGTAATCGGTGCTCGGTTGATCCGGTTTGTGCAACGAATAAATCGCCAGCACTACATCGTTAGTTAATGCATTAATACGAAAATCTTTGAAGGCCCATTGAATGTGTTTATCCTTGTGCAACAACCAGTCAATCACGTCATCCCTGGTATGAGTTTCTCCGTTACTATCAATTTCTTCAAAATTCTCCGCCAGCAATTCGTCGATCAAGCCAGGATGCGCCATCAGATCACTTTGCAGTAATTTAAGTTCCAACTGTTGAATTTGTTTAGCAATCAGCTCCATACACGATGCAACTACTTAACCCGCATGCCCGGTTGTGCGCCGGAATCAGGGGACAAAATGAATAATTCTCCCGGGTTGCCGCCGCCTGCAGCCAACACCATGCCTTCCGACAAACCGAATTTCATTTGCCGCGGCGCGAGATTGGCGACCATCACGGTCAGACGCCCTTTGAGTTGCTCGGGATCGTAAGCAGATTTGATACCAGCAAAAACCATGCGTTGTTCGCTGCCGATATCAAGCGTAAGCTTCAACAATTTTTCTGCCCCTGGCACATGCTCAGCATTGACAATCTTGGCGATGCGCAAATCAATTTTACTGAAGTCGTCGATGGAAATGGTCTCGCCGATCGGCACAATCGCATGTTGCTGCTTCTCTGCGTGTCTTACGGGTGCATCTTGCGTTGCAGGCGCCAAGTTCTGGGTATTGACAGCAGTTAACGCCTCGATTTGCTTGCTGTCGATACGTGTCATCAAATGCTGGTAAATATTGATGTTATGTCCCGCGGGCAGCAATAAATCGGAAACCGTTTGATCTTCGTTCAGTTGCGGCCAGGTTATAGGCGCACAGTTAAGAAAGGCCTCTATTTGTTGCACAGTACTCGGCAGAATCGGCTTCATATAACGCGATAGCAAGTAAAACAATTGAATGCCAAGGCTGCAGGTGCGTTGCAAATCGTCAGTGCGATCGGGGTTTTTGGCGATTTCCCACGGCGCTAGTTCATGAATCATTTCGTTAGCTTCGTCAGCAAATTTCATGATTTGACGGATGGCGGCAGAAAATTCACGCGCTTCAAATGCCTGTTCAATGACGGTTGGCCTCCAGGTAGCAAAACGCTCATTCACCATCTTTTGCAAAACATGATATTGCGCGCCATCGACCAATCTACCAGCAAAGCGTTTGCTGATAAAACCCGCACAACGACTGGCAATGTTAATAAACTTGCCGACCAAATCAGAATTCACGCGCGCGACAAAATCTTCCAGATTCAAGTCGATGTCTTCCAATGTGCTATTCAGTTTGGCTGCGTAGTAATAACGCAACCATTCGGGATTCAGTCCTTGCTGCAAATAACTTTCCGCAGTGATGAAGGTGCCGCGCGACTTACTCATTTTTTCGCCATTCACAGTCAGAAAACCATGCGCGAAAATTTTCGTCGGCGTACGGTATCCGGCATTTTTCAGCATCGCAGGCCAGAATAAAGCATGGAAATACAAAATATCCTTGCCAATGAAGTGATACAGTTCTGTATCAGATTGTGGTTGCCAAAATTCGTCAAAAGAAATATTTTCTCGCTCACATAAATTCTTGAAGCTACCCATGTAACCGACTGGCGCATCAAGCCAGACATAAAAATATTTACCAGGAGCATTGGGAATTTCAAAACCGAAATAAGGTGCATCGCGCGAAATATCCCAATCGGAAAGCTTGTTTTCCCCCGCTTCGCCGACCCACTCGCGCATTTTATTAGCGGCTTCGGGCTGTAAATGATCGCCTTCACAAGCCCAGTGTCGTAAAAAATCAACGCAACGCGAATCGGATAAGTTAAAGAAATAATGTTCGGAGGATTTGCTGATCGGCTTTGCACCGGATACTGCGGAATAAGGATTTTTTAGCTCGGTTGGTGTATACGCTGCGCCGCATACTTCGCACGAATCGCCGTATTGGTCTTTGGCGCTGCATTTCGGGCATTCGCCTTTGACAAATCGATCCGGCAGGAACATATTTTTCACTGGATCGTAGAGTTGTTCAATACCACGCACAGTAATTAAACCAGCGGTTTCTAGTTTGGCGTAGATGTCTTCGGAAAAATGCCGGGTTTCCGCTGAGTGCGTGCTGTAATAGTTGTCAAATTGAATGTGAAATCCGTTAAAATCTCCCAAATGTTCTGAATGAACACGCGCGATTAAAGCTTCCGGCGTAATGCCTTCTTTTTCTGCGCGCAGCATGATCGGCGTACCATGCGTGTCATCGGCGCAAACATAGTAAACCGTATGTCCGCGCATTTTCTGAAATCGCACCCAGATATCGGTTTGAATATATTCCACTAGATGACCTAAATGGATACTGCCATTGGCGTATGGAAGTGCAGAAGTAACCAGAATTTTTCGCTTGCTCATTCGCTATTCGCAGCTCAGATTGAATAAACGTCAATTGTAACAAACTGTGTGTCCATTCCCGATATTTGTTACCATCCCTTTATTAAATTGTTAACTGTCAGCCGACAGTATTAAGGAGTTTTGTAGTGACTATTTCTGAACAACAGATACTAGAGGTTCTTTCGCAGTGCATTGATCCAACCACGGGCAAGGACTACATTTCCGCAAAAACGCTGCATTCGATTGAGATTGATCAAAACAATGTCGCGATTGACATCGAATTGGGTTATCCCGCCAATAGCATTAAAAATACAGTACAAAGTCAGATCACTGAAGCTTTGCAAGCATTACCCGGTATTGGAAATATCCAGGTAACGATCACCAGCAAAATTATTCCGCATGGTGTGCAACGCGGTGTCAAACTAATTCCCGGCGTTAAAAATATCATCGCAGTCGCATCCGGCAAGGGTGGTGTCGGAAAGTCGGCGACAGCAGTCAATCTGGCACTGGCATTAGCAGCGGAAGGTGCATCCGTAGGCATTCTGGATGCAGATATCTATGGGCCGTCACAACCTCAAATGCTAGGCATAACCGGGCATCCGGAATCGTTTGATGGCAAAACCATGGAACCCATGCAGGCGCACGGGATTCAGGCGATATCGATCGGCTTGCTGATTGATGTCGAGACTCCGATGGTTTGGCGCGGCCCGATGGTAACACAAGCTTTACAGCAATTATTGAACGACACCAACTGGAAAGACCTGGATTATTTAGTTGTTGATTTACCGCCGGGTACTGGCGACATTCAATTGACGCTGGCGCAAAGAATACCGGTAACCGGCGCAGTGATTGTCACTACGCCGCAGGATATCGCCTTACTGGATGCTCGCAAGGGTCTAAAAATGTTTGAGAAAGTGGGCATCCCAATTTTGGGTATTGTCGAAAATATGAGCACGCATACCTGTTCGCAGTGCGGACACAACGAACCGATTTTCGGCACCGGCGGTGGTAAGAAAATGTGTCAGGATTACAATGTGGAATTTCTCGGCGCCTTGCCACTCGATATTAAAATCCGCGAGCACACGGATACAGGAAAGCCCAGCGTCGTTGCCGAACCGGATGGAAAAATAGCCGGAATCTACCGGTTGATTGCACGGCGAGTTGCCGTTAAGGTTGCCGAATGCGCCGAAGATCATTCGGAATTGTTTACCAAGATCATCATGGAAAATGACTAGGAACACTTAAAACATGACGATTAAATCAGACAAATGGATACGCCGCATGGCGCTGGAATACGGCATGATTGAGCCATTTGAACCCGATCAGATTCGCCAAAAGGATAATCAACGTATTGTTTCCTATGGCACATCAAGCTATGGATACGATATCCGCTGTTCGGATGAATTTAAATTATTCACCAATATTAACTCAACGATTGTCGATCCGAAGAATTTCGACTCCAATTCATTTGTTGATGTCAAAAATGATGTATGCATCATTCCACCCAATTCCTTTGCATTGGCGCGCACCGTCGAATATTTCCGTATCCCACGCAATGTATTAACCATTTGCCTGGGTAAATCAACCTATGCTCGCTGCGGCATCATTGTCAACGTCACCCCTTTTGAACCGGAGTGGGAAGGCTATGTCACATTGGAATTCTCCAACACAACGCCACTCCCGGCGAAAATCTATGCCAATGAAGGTGTTGCACAAGTAATATTTTTTGAATCGGATGAAATTTGTGAAACCTCATACAAAGATCGAGGCGGCAAATATCAAGGTCAACATGGCGTGACGCTGCCGAAAATATAAGGTCGTATTCTTTTAATCAGCATGGAAGCGCTTCGATCTGACACGAGAAAGTTTAACATTGATCCAACTGTTCTTCGTTATATTGATACTCATTTTTCTTTCCACAGCTTTTCCAGTGGAAGCACAAAATCGTATTTCCTTGCCGCGAACAGGACTGGAACCCAATGATATCGCTGTCATCATTAATGAAAATGATCCCTTATCCCGGCAAATAGGCAATTACTATCTGCAAGCACGACAAATACCTGAAACTAACATCGTCAAGCTACGCTTCTCATCTGAGCGCAGTGTTATGACACCAAAGGAATTCGAGCAACTAAAAGCAACTATTGACCAGCTTACTCCTGAGCATGTGCAGGCATTTGCTGTCGCATGGACTACTCCGTACCGGGTTGGTTGTATGTCGCTAACATCCGCCCTGGCCTTTGGTTTCGACAAAAAATACTGCGCCAAGCCCTGTGAATCAACCGCTCCCAGCCCCTATTTCAATTCATCCAGCGTTTATCCATATAATGATTACAAGCTACGTCCTGCAATGATGTTAGCCGGAGATTCCTTTGAACACATCAAGGCATTGATTGACCGTGGCATACGTTCGGATTATAGCTTTCCTAAAGGTCAGGCCTATTTAATGAATACATCCGATAAAGCACGCAACAGTCGTGCAACTAGCTTTACACAAGCCGCAAACAAATTAGCCGGCATATTTCCTATGCAAATACTAGCAAGCGATTACATTTCTGAACGCAAAGATGTGCTTTTCTATTTTACTGGTCTGAAAGAAGTGCCTATGCTCGAAACACTGCACTTTCTTCCGGGTGCTTTAGCGGATCATTTAACGTCGACAGGTGGTAGGTTGACTGATTCTCTGCAAATGAGCAGTTTGCGCTGGCTGGAGGCCGGCGCTACAGCAAGTTATGGAACTGTTGTTGAACCTTGTAGTTTTTCACAAAAATTTCCATCTCCCGAGATTGCCATGTTTCAGTACACATTAGGTGCTTCTGCGCTTGAGGCTTATTGGAAAAGTGTTGCTTGGCCGGGTCAGGGCATATTCATCGGTGAGCCATTAGCTAGGCCCTTCGCTCCACATTTGAAGGAAGTAAGTCCGGGGCAATTTGTACTGAAATTTTTTTCGCCACGTATCGGGCGATTAAAAATCGAGCAGTCATTTTTTGCGGCTGGACCTTTTAGTCCGTTTATGCGACAAAAAACCATTCGCCGCGGAGAAAATATATTTCACTTCAAATTTAGTGATAAAACAGATGGTTATTTAAATATACAATGGCATTGATAAATCATCAGAAAACCAAAAAGTTAATCTAAACTTTTTTATAAAACAACCGTCTAACGCGGTAGTAATTTTATTTAATACAAGACATTGTTTCTAATAGTTTATCCTTTACAATTCAAAAATATTTTAATATGAAAAAAATACTTGATTTGCCTGCAATGCAGACTATAATGCGTGCATTTTATTCATCAGTAAACTTATCGCCGAGGAGGTCATCATGAGAAGTATAAAGAACTTTATTGCTCCAGCTGATTTAGTCAATGTTCATATTCCTGAAACGTAGCGTTATTTAAAGAAGGAGCACTCGCATGCCTAAACTCTCATCCTCACTTCAGAAATACGATCAATCTGAAGTTCTATTCGACACCCACCCTGAAGTTAGTCTAAATTTTGAACACGTTCAAGTTGCCTTGAAAAAAGGATATCAACGGCCTTTTTTACTGGTGGACAGCGACATTATCCGACATAAGTCTCGACGTTTCATCGCTGCCATGCCCCGAGTTCACCCGCATTATGCTGTCAAAGCAAATCCAGATGAACGTGTACTCAAAACTCTAATTGAGGAAGGCGTTGGATTTGAAATCGCTTCTATTGCCGAACTTGATCTGCTTCTCAAATTAGGCGTATCGGCTGCTGAAATATTTTACAGCAATCCTATGAAATCAAGAGCTTACATAGAATATGCTGCTATCAAAGGAGTTGAATGGTATGTGCTCGATAGCGTTGAGGAGTTGCGAAAAATAGTTAGTATCAAGCCAGATGCTAAAATGTACTTGCGTATCGATACACCGAATATTGGTAGCGACTGGCCATTGGCTGGGAAATTTGGCACACACCTTGCCGATATTAATGAAATCATTCAAGAGGCTGTGAGACTCAAAGCAGATTTGGCTGGTGTTACCTTTCATGTCGGCTCTCAATGCCGTAACCCGCAAAATTGGCGCGTTGGTATCGAAAGGGCGAAAAAAGTCTTTGCAGAAATGCGACGCGTCGGCTTGAACCCTCGATTGCTGAATGTAGGTGGAGGTTATCCAGTTCGGCATGTTAAACCGATTCCTTCAATAGAAATCATCGCTGAAGTCATTAATGAAGCCATTGCGGATTTACCCGAAAGCATCCGTGTTATGGCAGAACCAGGCCGTTATTTAGTCTCTGATTCGGCTTATTTTGTATGTCGCGTCGTGGGTACTGCATCGCGTAACGGAAAACGCTGGATGTACTGGGATGCAGGCATGTTTGGCGGCGTCATAGAAATGACTGAAGGCTTACGCTATGAAATCCTAACAGACCGAAAAGGAAATAACATTCCATGGTCAATTGCAGGCCCAACTTGTGATTCAGTCGATATTCTGATGCATGAATTGATGCTGCCAAACGATTTACAGGAAGGAGATTTCATTTATATACCGAATGCGGGTGCATACACCACCGCATACGCAAGTAATTTCAATGGATTTCCTTTACCTGATGTGAAAGTAATTTAAGCGATTACAGCTATTCACACGTACGACGAAAATCTTCATAAATGGTGAGATGGCATTTGATGTCCATTTCACCATTCGCATTTATACGTTTAGTTTCTATAAGAATCGATGACGCACCCTGTCAGCTTTCTGGGTCCTGACTTATTTACGATCGAGAATGACGAAATGATACTCGATATGCGCACCATTCTCGGTAATATGCTTATGCCGCTGTATTTCTTCCCAATCACTGCGATCAAATTCCGGAAAGAATACATCACCATCAAAATCACTCTGTATTTCAGTGACATACATTCTCTGACAAATATCAAGCGTTTGTCGGTATAGTTTCTCACCACCGATAATAAAGCTTTCACGATTGAATGCGCTGCTTTCTTCGCATATCAATAAGGCATCTTGAAGAGAATTCACTACAGTCGCTCCGGGTACTTCATAACCCAATTGTCGGGTAATAATAATATTTTCTCGCCCAGGTAATGGGCGACCAATTGATTCATAAGTTTTTCTTCCCATGACAATGGTTCGCCCCATCGTCAGAAACTTAAAATGCTTGAGATCAGCCGGCAAATGCCAGGGTAACTGATTACTCTTGCCAATGACTCGATTCTTAGCCATGGCAACCAAGATAGACAGACGCGTTGAAATCATACGGCTACAGGCGCTTTTATTGCGGGATGGGGATCATAGTTCTCCAAAACAAAATCCTCAAATTCAAAATCAAAGATTTTTTGTATCTCCGGATTTAACCTCATAACGGGTAATGGTCGTGGCTCACGCGACAACTGTTCACGCGCTTGTTCCAAATGATTCAGATAAATATGTGCATCGCCTAACGTATGGACGAAATCTCCTAGCTCGAGATGACAAACTTGCGCAATCATCATTGTTAGTAATGCGTACGAAGCAATATTAAATGGCACCCCCAGGAAAATATCCGCGCTTCGCTGGTAAAGCTGACACGACAGTCGATTATCTGCCACATAGAATTGAAAAAGGGCATGGCACGGAGGCAATCGCATTTCGTGCAATTCACCTACATTCCATGAGGAAACCAGCATACGCCGTGAATCAGGTGTATTTCCAATCTGTTCGATTACTTGTTGAAGCTGATCAATTTGGCATCCATCTGCGCGTGTCCAGGAACGCCATTGATGACCGTAAATAGGTCCCAAGTCACCATTTACATCAGCCCACTCATCCCAAATAGAAACACCGTGTTCATGTAGATAGCGTATATTGGTATCGCCCTGAATAAACCATAGCAATTCGTGAACAATTGACTTTAAATGACACTTCTTGGTTGTTATTAATGGGAAACCATTATTTAGATCAAAACGCATTTGATGACCAAAAACTGATAATGTACCAATGCCTGTTCGATCTGATTTTCGAAAACCATGATCAATAACATGTTGCATTAATTCGAGATATTGACGCATTCTTATTTGAAACTCCCTATTCAGATTTTTTTAATCCATCCGCAACGGGCTATCCCAGCCACAGCGTACATAACACGTATATAATAGCAGCATTATCTGCAATCACTCTTTTTGCAATGACTCTCGATATCGTTACACAAAAAATAATATTTGACAGGAAAGCTCTCAATGCTGGCATCTCTTTTCCAGAATACATCACCTATTGATCAATCAATTAAAACACCTCACATTCTCGTAGTACTTCCCAAGCTAGACAAATTACCCAAGAAATACAGTATTCCCGGTGAAGAGTCTCTGGACAAACTATTATTGCGTCGAAATATGCAATTAACTGATCTTGACGAAACGCCTGTGTGCGCAAATCTCCCGAATGGTGAATTATGTGCTTGGGTTATGCTTGATACTAGCAAATCTATTTTCGAGCAACAAACTAGTTTACGCAAGACAATAAAGTTGCTGCTTTTAGAAAATCCAGCTGAAATACATATTGCTGTTTATGGCACGCTGCAACAAAAAAGAAGCTTTGCTGAACTGGCTGTTTACACAGTTTGGATCAATGGCGCTGTACTACCGGTACGCAAAAGCAAACCAATTCGGAAACCGCTGGCCAAGATGTTTCTATATGGCCACCACGATGCCAATAACTTTTCCTTGCAACGTGCATTAGCGGAAGGGAATCTATTAGCAAGAGGACTCACTGCCCTTCCTGCAAACGAATTAATGCCAAAGACTTATCGACAGCAAATTAAGAAGCTGGCTGAAAATGAAGGATGGAAGTACCAAGAATTTGATTTTAACAAATTAAAAGAAATGGGAGCCGGTGCTTTCGTCGCAGTGGCGCAAGGTAGCGAAACAGAAGATGCCGCTATTGTGCATTTACAACACAACTGTAAGCCTAGTTCCCAAAATAAAAACATTGCTATTGTCGGCAAAGGTATTTGCTTCGATACTGGTGGTCACAATATAAAACCAGCTCGCCATATGCAAAGTATGCACGAGGATATGAATGGTTCCGCCGTCGCATTAGGCATTTTGCTTGCAGCCACACGAGCAGAAATACCCGTCACAATTGATTGTTGGCTTGCCATTGCACAAAACCATATCGGCCCGCGTGCGTACAAGCAAAACGATATTATTTCAGCATTAAACGGATTGTCGATTGAAATCGTACACACTGACGCAGAAGGTCGAATGGTATTGGCAGATACTTTGACTTTAGCGCGTCAACAAAATCCTGATCTGATTATTGATTTTGCTACCTTAACAGGCAGCATGAAAACAGCGATAGGATCTCGATATAGTGGGATTTTCAGCAACCGAGATGATTTATGCCAGAAAGCAGTCATCGCAGGGATGAAAAGTGGAGAACGTGTTTGCGTTTTTCCGATGGATTTAGATTATGAAGAGAGTCTTGAAAGCGATATCGCCGACATCAAACAATGCGAATTAGACGGAGATTTCGACCATATTCTTGCAGCGTGCTTTTTAAGACGATTCATAGACAACACACCATGGCTGCACATGGATTTATCCGCAAGCAGTCACAAACATGGCTTGGGTGCCATTAACAGCGAGATTACAGGATTTGGCGTTAGTTGGGCTATTGAATTTCTTAAAAGTATCGAATAAGAGATATTACAAATTTCTCAAATCGCAAACACTATCCTTTCAGCATAACCAGTTTCTGCCCTATGGACAAATTCTCATCGCTATTATTCCAGCGTTTAATCTGATCAACTGTTGTGCGGTAACGCTTTGCAAGTTCATACAAAGTATCCCCTCTTCTCACAACATAAACAAGCGATTGATCACGTTGCGCCCGCTTCTTCAATGAAGAATTATTTACTCGATTCTCCGCCACAATTTGAGGCACTAATATTTTTTGCCCCAGCGTAAGATTTTTATTTCTGGCAATCCCATTAATTACTTGTAACTGCTTTACAGTAGTCTCATGCCGAGTAGCAATCTCACTAATTTTTTCCCCTTTCTTGACCCGATAGAATTGCCACGAAATACGAGGATCATGGTAAGTTTCTAAATTCCTTACAAATACTTCTTTCTTTTCTTTCGGTACCAACAAAGTACGAGGTTGATCACTCACTTTTATAACGTAACGGTTATAAGCTGGATTCAATGCGGTGAATTCGACTTCTGAAATATTAGCAAGGCGTGCAACAAGCGGAATATCGATGTGATCATGGATTTTGACCGTATCAAAATACGGTCGATTCGGTACCGATCGTAGCTGCAAGCCATATTTTTTAGCATTAACAACAATATCCTTCATTGCTAATATCTTGTAAATATAATGCTTTACTTCGATTGGCAAATTTACGTCATAAAAATTAATGGACCTTCCTTTGTGCATGTGCTTTGCTAAAATTTTACTTACCGCACCCTCCCCCAAATTATAAGCCGCTAATGCCAATTTCCAATTATCGAATCTTTGATAAAGATATTGAAGGTAATCAAGAGCCGCCTGTGTTGACGCCACGATGTCACGTCGATCATCATGCCAAACAGTTTGCTCCAAACCCATAATTCGTCCAGTTTCAGGTATAAATTGCCACAAACCTGCAGCTTGCTTATTTGATTTAAGCAAAGGATCATAAGCGCTTTCTATTATCGGCAACAATGCTATTTCCATCGGCATGCCGCGGCGCTCAACCTCCTCCATTATATAAAATAAATAACGCTCACCATTTGTAACAATGCGATTAAATGCTTGGGGGTTCTGTATATACGAAGCTGCAATTTTGCGAATTGCCTTATTATTCGGAGGAAGTGCCAATGCAAATCCGCTACGAACGCGTTCCCACAAACTTGAGTGATACTGAGCTTTGTCGTGCAGCAATCGATCTGCAAATGCATTAAATGATATGAAAGAAGGCGTAGCTAAAAACAGCAGGAATAATATAGCAGAAAAAATATTTCTTTTTAAAATCATCTATATATTTTTTTATAAATCCATGTTGTATGACAGGATATATAAAAATTTGCTCTTTGCAAACTGTTTTCTTCATATTGATATGCTGAAAAAATGAATTTACACTGACAAATCATATGATTATCAACACACCTTCATGTTAACAATTAATAATCATTCTCGAGTGTTTAACTGTCCAGATAATTCTGGCATTAGAATCATAGCCTTAGATTTCCATCCTTTTTTACGATGATCAACGACAATGTTCGTGAAAATACCGCCACGCACATAAAAACGCGCTATTAGTCTAATATACCTTGGTCTCAAAACTGCAACGAGATCATCAAGAATCATATTTGTTACAGCTTCATGAAACACTCCATCATCCCGGTATGACCAGATATACAATTTTAAGCTTTTAAGTTCAATGCATTTTTTATCCGGAATATAATCCAAAATCAGAGTCGCAAAATCTGGTTGCCCTGTTTTGGGGCACAAACAAGTAAATTCAGGAATTTCCATATGAATGTGATAATCCCGATTAATAAATGGATTTGGAAATGCTTCAAGGGTTTTCTCAGGTTTACTAGCCATTCTTCATACTCATATCTAAATTAATTCGGTTACAATATTAGTTGCGTGATGCGCCTTTCCTATTATAACTGCCTTATCTCATAAACAAAAAAATTGCGCCTTGCCTATATCAAGCTAGCCGGTTTCAAGTCCTTTGTAGAACCAACTACCATACCAGTTTCCCACGATCTTGTGGGTATCGTCGGCCCGAATGGCTGTGGAAAATCAAACGTCATAGATGCGGTACGATGGGTTTTGGGGGAATCAAAAGCTTCGGCTCTACGGGGAGACTCGATGCAAGATGTTATATTTTCCGGGTCGGAGAATCGAAAAGCTATTGGGCGCGCCAGTGTTGAAATTGTATTTGAGAATCACTTAAACAAAATAACCGGCCAATGGGCCAAGTATACCGAAATTGCAATTAAACGAGTGCTCCAGCGGAATGGCGTTTCAAGTTATTTCATTAATAACCTCCAAGTTCGACGACGTGATATTTCTGATCTTTTTTTGGGCACCGGTGTGGGCAGTCATGGATACGCCATCATCGAACAAGGAATGATTTCACGAGTCATTGAAGCAAAACCGCTGGAATTAAAAAGTTTTCTAGAAGAAGCAGCCGGAATTTCTCAGTATCGAGAAAGAAGGCACGATACTTCGTTGCGTCTGATTGAAACTCGAAAAAACCTAATACGCTTAGAAGATCTCCGCCAGGAATTAGAAACCCAATTGCAACATTTGGAAACACAGGCAAATATCGCCACACAGTATCAATTATTACAGGGTGCAATGCATAAGTCACAATCCCTGCTGTGGTTACAGCGTCGAGCAGATGCCATGCACCAACATGATGCTGCAAGAAACGAAATTCTGAAACTTGAAACGAAATTGGAAGCCACACTTTCGGTTCAACACAATGCAGAAAAAGATTATGAAATCGTTCGTAAAAAGGAGCAGGCCGTCAATGAACAACTGCTCCAAATACAAGGGAAATTATACTCTTCCGATGCTGAAATAGGACGCCTGCAACAAGAGATAACCTATTTAATAAGCACACAAGATCGCTTAACGCAGCAAATTCAACAAATAGAAGCTCAACTTCAAAAAAGCCATCAATCAAAAGAAACAAAATTAGAAAATCTTCGACACTGGCAGCAGGAAAAAGCAAATGCTGAGTTATCCAGCCACTGCGGCATTCTTGCTCATGACGAGGAAAATAATAAACTTCCAGCTATTGAAACTGAGCTCTTCAGCCGTCAGAAAAAATTAAACGAATACCGACACAACCTTTTAATCCTTGAACAAACAAATCAGCTTGAAGAAAATCATCTTGCACATGCCAAAAAAAACATTCAACAGCTAGAAACTCGACTTGCGCGCTTATCACATGAACAAAATGAATTAATCTCGATTGAACCATCCATTCTGATTGAATTACAATCAAAAGCTGAGCAAACCAAACGAGCTCTAGAAGATGGAAATCTGAAGTGTCAAAGTTTAGAAAATCACCTGTCTGAGGCAACCAAAAATAAAGAAAAAATTACTAACAAAATTCAAAAACTGCAACATAAATTATCTCAGGCCACTGCTCGTTTTACCGCACTAAACAACTTACAGAAAAGACTTAATAATAATCAGGATCTCAATACCTGGCTCAGCCAGCATCAATTGAATTTATTACCCCGTTTATGGCAGAAAATAAATATCTCACCAGAATGGGAAAATGCTCTGGAAGCAGTATTACGCGAACGACTCAACAGTATTGAATACGAGCAATTGGATAATGTTTTAAATTGGATTGATGACGCACCGAATTTAAAATGGACAATTTTTGACAAGAATCCATCCATTTTACCCGACGCAGTATCACCATCAGCGACAAATAGCCTAATAAACTGTAAAAAACTACTTGTTTTTCTCACAGTTGATCAACCTGAAATCAAATATGTTTTAGAAAATTGGCTATATCCGGTTTATGTCATAGAAGACGTCAAAGAAGGTCTTATCAAACGGGCGGCTTTGAAACCAGATCAAATAATTGTAACTCGTCAAGGACATATCATTACCCGTAATAGCTTAACCTTTTATGCACCTGATTCAGATTTGCATGGCGTATTATCTAGACAGCAAGAACTGATACAAATACAAACAGAAATTGATCAACATGAATCATTTCTTCAGAAGCAACGCGTCTTATTATCAAAAGCAGAGCACCAGTGTGCAGAACTGGTGAGTACCATCCATTCCGTTAACGAAAATAGCAAACAACTACAAGAACAGTGGCACAAACTACAGCTTGAAGTTGTTAAACTCACCCAAGCTAATGAACGCACGATTCATCGCCATGAACAAATTAATTCCGAATTGACTGAAATCAGGCAAACACTGGCTCATGAGATTTCACTACAAGAATCTGCGAAAACAAGATTTGAAAATAATTTGATACAAATCGAGAAACTCAAGAATGATGCAAAACAAGCTCAATCCGCCTGGGAAGCTACCGACCATGCGCTTGTGAATTTACGCAATAAGATACTGAAATCCGGACAAACAGTACAAGAAACTGCCTTTCATGAAAAAACTTGCCAAAATAAAATAATTGAAATTGAAACTCACATCCAAACTATTGATGAAGATCTTCAGAAATTAACGGAGAGTCATGCCAATCTGCTCAAGGAAAAGGAAGAATTCGACACAAGTCGAGTCAACTCTCTGCTACAAGACGCCCAAGCACAACGCAAATTAGTCGAACAAACTGCATTACAGGTACGTCAAGAAGTTAGTAATATCGCAAGAAATTTACGGGAAATAGAAAATACCCGCATGACATCAGAACAAGTATCTTATTCATTGCGAGAAACCATGAATAAGTTACAGCTCAAAGAACAAGCTGCCGCAATTGCAATGAACCAATTTGATGCACTGATCAATGATGCAGATATTGAAATGGAATTTCTGTTACCACTCATTAACAAAAAAAATACGACAGCATTAGAATCTGAGATTAATCAGCTCAATACAAAAATTGCAGAGCTTGGCCCTGTCAATCTTGCGGCATTAGAAGAACTTAAAATTGCTCGCGCACGAGAATCCAATTTACTGATACAGTTACATGACATCAATACA
>RRZT011231956.1_pt1 | contig 29262 bp, 23 predicted proteins | sample 2165551 | NCBI WGS metagenome assembly RRZT01 (sample SAMN10456910, study PRJNA506462) | wastewater metagenome | biome: wastewater; feature: sludge; material: wastewater sludge; isolation source: wastewater sludge with Escherichia coli K12::gfp cells carrying plasmid... | place: USA: Moscow, Idaho...
CTTTTAAACTCGATACGCCGACAGCGGTTCGCTATCCCAGGGGAACTGGATCGGGTATACAGGTTCAAAAAGAAATGCAGGCATTACCCATTGGACGGGGAGAAATCCGGCGTCAAGGAGAAAAAATAGCTTTGCTGGCTTTTGGTAGCATGTTGACGCCGTGCCTGGCTGCAGGTGATGAGCTGAATGCCACAGTAGTTAATATGCGTTTTATCAAACCGCTGGATGATGATCTTTTGGCATCGCTGACTGCCAGTCATGATTTGCTGGTGACTGTGGAAGAAAATACCGTGATCGGAGGTGCTGGCAGTGCTGTCATTGAATCACTTAACAGCCAGCAGATCCAAGTCAGATTGCTGCAACTTGGATTGCCGGATATTTTTATTGAACATGGCGATCATGCGCAGATGCTTGCAGACTGCGGATTAGACAGTAGCGGTATTATCAAATCAGTACGAGCAGTATTGCCTGAATAATCATTAACAATCGATCAATTGCTCGATTTACTGTTAGCAGGAACACTTGATCGTACAGGAGAGAATATGAATAAACAGATAGATATGCCTATTGCCGATGTGCAGAGCTCATTGGATACCCGGCGTATAGCGATAGACCGGGTTGGGATTAAGGCGATCCGCCATCCTGTGGTTGTGGCCGATAAAGATGATGGTGTGCAGCATACTGTGGCGGTTTTTAACATGTATGTTAATTTGCCGCATAATTTCAAGGGTACGCACATGTCTCGCTTTGTTGAGATCCTGAATAGCCACGAGCGGGAAATCTCGGTAGAGTCGTTTCAAATCATCTTACAAGAGATGATTGCAAAACTGGAGACGGATTCGGGTCATATCGAAATGACTTTTCCCTATTTTATCAATAAGTCGGCACCTGTTTCACAAGTAAAAAGCTTACTGGATTATGAAGTGACATTCATTGGCGAGATTAAAAATGGTGAATATCTATTCACCATGAAAGTCATCGTTCCTGTTACCAGCCTATGTCCCTGCTCCAAGAAGATATCCAATTACGGTGCGCACAACCAACGTTCGCATGTCACCATCTCTGTACGCACAAATAGTTTTGTGTGGATTGAAGATATTATCCAGATTGCTGAGAGTAATGCATCATGCGAACTTTACGGTTTGCTGAAAAGGCCGGATGAAAAATATGTAACCGAGAAGGCATACGATAATCCGAAGTTTGTTGAGGATATCGTAAGGGATATTGCGGAAGTGCTGAATCATGATGGACGGATTGATGCGTATATCGTGGAATCGGAGAATTTTGAATCCATTCATAACCATTCTGCGTATGCGTTAATTGAAAACGACAAGACACAGCGCAGGTAGCCATTCGTAGCGATGATACTTTACTGTCTTAGAACTGATATATCGATTTATCTAGTTGCAGGGTTAAGCACAAGCTAGTGGCTATATGATTTTTACTAGCGTACTTTACGCTTGTTCTTTGGAAAAATTAGAGCTACTGAAGCAATTGAATATTTTTAGCACTGACGGATGTGATTGATAAGCTGCCGAAATAAGCATGGCAGCTTATGGTATTATTTTTATTATTCAATTCCTTGTGATCTCAAATAATCCTCATAGTCACCTTTGAAGTCATTAATCCCATCCGGTTTCATTTCAAGAATCCGCGTAGCCAGTGAAGAGACGAATTCCCGGTCATGCGATATGAAAATCAACGTGCCGGTAAATTTCTCCAGTGCGCCATTCAGTGATTCGATGGATTCCATATCGAGATGATTGGTCGGCTCATCCATCAGCAAAACATTTGGTTTTCGGAGGATCAGCTTGCCAAAAAGCATGCGGCCCCTTTCTCCGCCGGAAATCACGCGGGTGGACTTTTTGATGTCATCGCCGGAGAACAATAATCGACCCAAGGTACCGCGTATCGTTTGATCGTCGTCATTGCTTTGCCGCCACTGATCCATCCATTCGGTCAATGACAGTTCTTCTTCAAAATCAGCCGCATGATCTTGTGCATAATAACCACGGCGCGCCTTATCGGGCCATTTGATCTGACCGGAATCCGGCATCAGATCACCGGCGAGGCATCGCAGCAACGTGGTTTTTCCGATGCCGTTGGGGCCAATGATGGCGACTTTCTCGCCGGCTTCGATGTCAAGGCTGAAATGATCGAATAAAGGTTTATCCAATCCAGGGAAACCCTTGCTGATTGCTTTGATGGAAACGGCCAGACGGTGCAGCTTGTCCCGGTCATCCACTTCAAAGCGGATAAAAGGATATTGACGGCTGGATGGCTTGACATCTTCCAGTTTGATTTTCTCGATCTGCCGCGCGCGGCTGGTTGCTTGCCGGGCTTTCGATGCATTGGCAGAGAAACGGCTGACAAACGACTGCAAATCGGCAATCTGGGTTTTCTTCTTGGCATTATTGGCCAGCATGCGCTCGCGCACCTGGGTCGAGGCGGTCATGTAGTCATCATAGTTGCCGGGATAGATCCGTAGCTCACCATAATCCAGATCAGCCATATGCGTGCACACGCTGTTCAGAAAATGCCGATCATGCGAGATAATGATAATGGTGTTTTTGCTGGTATTGATGACGTCTTCCAGCCAGCGGATGGTATTGATGTCGAGGTTATTGGTCGGTTCATCCAGTAACAAGATATCCGGATTGGAAAACAAGGCCTGTGCCAATAACACGCGTAACTTGAATCCCGGCGCAATCGCACTCATCAATCCCTGATGCTGGTCAGAGGGAATGCCGACCCCAAGCAACAGTTCTCCGGCGCGCGCTTCCGCCGAATAGCCGTCCAGCTCAGCAAACTCGGATTCCAATTCGGCAGCGTGCATATAATCGTCTTCGCTAGCATCAGGATTGGCATAAATGGCGTCGCGTTCCTGTTTGATACGCCATAATTCCGCGTGTCCCATCATCACCGTATCAATCACGAAACAATCTTCAAAAGCGAATTGATCCTGGCGCAGTTTGCCCACCCGCTCGCCGCTATCAACCGCGACATTGCCGGAAGTGGGCTCAAGATCCCGGCCCAGAATTTTCATGAATGTCGACTTGCCGCAACCATTCGCGCCAATCAAACCATAGCGGTTACCCCCGCCGAATTTAACGGAAACGTTTTCAAACAGCGGCTTGGCGCCGAATTGCATGGTGATATTGGCGGTTGTAATCAAAGTAGATACCTGCGGATGATTGTTGCAAGAAAGGGGGGCATATTCTAAACGTTTTTCACCGGGTCTGCTGTGTTATAAAGAATGTTAATCCACAGATTCGACGATCCATTGCACAGAACAATGATTGGGGGTTATGCTTTGCAAGTATAGAATTTTGGGGTGGAGGAATCTAATACCCTCTTGCGATGAAACTTAGAACGGTGACAATTCCATAAAAATAAGGAGATAGTGTGAATTCTGCAGGTTTAGATATGGCTTTTGACGTGATATATTGCACCATTTAAGCTGTCTAATTCCAGCTAAGCTTCAAAGACTGCGATGAACGAATATAAAAAGTACCTAGTTTTGAAGTCTGCTCTTGAAAGTATCTTTGGGAGTACTGCCTGGTACGCACTGAAGGAATCGAATCACGTTCCGACGTGGCGAAAATATGGAATCAAGACACTACAAATCATTAAGTTAACAATAGAGGCAACGGTTGAAATAGCCGATGAAGAATGGCGACAAGAAATCAATAACTTAATCTCTGATGGAATTGCAAGTTTAAAAACAGACCAAGAAATTGATGAAATTATTTCTACCCTCGCAGGTACTTTAATTCAAATTTCTTTTCATCAGATCGGTTTGATGCCAAATTGCAGAGGCTCAGCCAAGCCTACTGTGCTTAAAAAAGGGCTGTGGCGCCTTAATTTATTTAGGTCAGTTGTGTACCTCCAAACTCAAAGTCAAAAAGAGCAGTTATTTCTGAGTAATCAGCGAAAAGAAATTGGCTTTGACGCACAGCTAGACTTACAGGACAAATACAGAAAAAGCAAAACCGATCTGTCTTTTTCTGAATGGTGTAAAAATGAAGATAACCCGCGTAAGGCGGAAGCTGAAAGCGTTCCGCCGAATGGAAATGTTCCCCCCGTATGATCCCACTGCATGAGCGTGATGATGGCATTGGATGATAGGTTAACGCTGGTTTTGATTTGACGGATCGCCCTTCGGACATCCGTCCTATGAAGCTACGCGTTTCGGCGCCGCTCAACGGCACGTTAAACCGCAATGCGAAACATGTTGCAGCCGTGTGGAACCGTGTAACCTCTAAGCTCAAAGGAGATGTGAAATGACAAAGATTGCAAAGAACACGATCTGCCTCTGGTACGAAAACGACGCCGAAGGTGCTGCGCGATTCTACGCCGAAACATTTCCCGACTCGTCAGTCGGTGCGGTGCATTACGCACCAGGGCATTATCCATCGGGTAAAGAAGGGGATGTATTGACTGTCGAATTCACCGTAATGGGCATCCCGTGCCTCGGACTCAATGGCGGGCCTGCATTCACACACAACGAAGCCTTTTCGTTTCAGGTTGCGACCGAAGACCAAAGTGAAACGGATCGCTATTGGAACGCGATCGTTGGCAACGGTGGTCAGGAGAGTGAGTGCGGTTGGTGCAAGGACAAGTAGGGTATTTCTTGGCAGATTACGCCAATTGCCCTGACGAAAGCATACACCAGTCCTGACCGCATGGCCGCCAAACGAGCATTTGATGCGATGATGACGATGAGGAAAATCGACATTGCCGCAATCGAAGCGGCATTTTGCGGTTGAGATGTGAACGATCTGATAACTCGCGTAAGGCGAAAGTTATATATGCTCAAAGATGGCGTGGTGCCGCATGCGGTGGTCAGTAAAGCCATTGACGGCATGAGCATGCCCGCCGCTTGGCGCGTACTTGATGCTGACATAAGAAGAAATGGCGAAGCGCATGGGTATCACGTAAGCCGGCTATGCCCAAATCGAAGCCGCCAAGCAGCCCGCCCAAGGAAACACTGAAAAAACCGCCGCTGCCTTGGGCATTACACTGGAGCAGAAGGCGTACTGAGGTGGTTGTGTCATGGCAACAAGGTACCGGGTCTTGAATTAATACCTGTCATCAGAGTCATCACGGTAAGTGAGGATGATATTTGGAATCCCAACATGGTTCTAACGTATTCCTATCCGGTGTGATTCGCAATAATTTACGCCGTGGCTTAATGCACTATCGTTTTGTTTATCCCGACGATCATCGAGTCACAAATAATGAAAAATACCAATCAATGAAACCCCTCCAGCCGCATAGATAAGCGGGCTATCCCAGGTATGTGGAGAAAATGCTTCGGCTAGCGTAATCAGGATCGGCATTGCCAGTAGGGCGGCCACTAGCTGAGTAGCATTGAAATATTGGTGAAATGTCAGTATTGCAATCACGGTTGTCACAAATACGCATGTGCTGCCCAAATAGCTTCGAACATACGTTTGCTTGGTAAAAAATGCATAAGTGGTATATTTTTTCTTGCCAAATCGTATGCCGACGGGTTCCGCAAGCCCATCGCCGACGCCATTGGCAATGATGATGATCATCACGAGCGGCAGCATCTCACGGCTTTCGAAATAAACCAGCAACGGGATTAATACCAAGTAACTGGCGATAAACTGGGTGTACAGCCAAGTCAAGGTGAATGGTCTATCTTCCGGCCGATCAAACGAGCAGAACATTATGGAAAGCACCCTGACTTTATTGCGCAAGGGTTTTATAAAGAATGTCAGGAAAATGAATACGCAGATTAAATCGATGAAAAATGTTGCTGGGCTGTATGTATATTCAATGGCCAGTGACAGCAAAGGCGGCAGAAAGAAAAATGCGAAATGATTTATTTTGCGTGTGTAGTTAACTTTGAAATTTCGATGGATGACTAATAATCCGCACGCATAATGAATCAAAAAAAGTAACGCGTAGAAAATGGCGTGATGCAACCAGAATTCGAAGGGAATCGGCATGTGCGAATTGACTATGGCTTCATTAGCTTAATCACGATAACGTTTTTCAGTGCGGTATTGTAGCCGATTATTTGAGCTTAGCCAGGTTGCGAATTAAGAATTTTACCGATGAACTCAGTATATGAGCGCGAACATAAGGGCTACAATAAAAAAACATCGCTATTGAAAGACCGGCAATTTGGTACAATATACGGTTAAGCATTTTGGATAGCAAAATTCAAGTCCTGTTTTTAATGCCGCGGATGGTTTTTCAGCGGTCTGCAAAGATAAATATCAAAATATAAGCGTAGTATTTACACCCATGAAAACTCCAAAAAGAATTGAACCCCTGATCCAGGATGGCTTTGTCGATGAAGTTATCCGTCAATTAATGAGCGGCAAGGAAGCTTCGGTTTATGTGGTTCGTTGTGGAGAAGAGATACGCTGCGCTAAGGTGTACAAAGAAGCCAACAAGCGCAGTTTTCGCCAAAGCACGGATTACACCGAAGGCCGCAAAGTAAAAAACAGCCGTCGCGCACGCGCCATGGAAAAAGGTACTCGGTACGGACGCAAAGCACAGGAAGAATCCTGGCAAAGTGCCGAGGTTGATGCCCTGTATCGGCTCGCTGCTGCGGGTGTGCGTGTGCCCAAGCCGTATCATTTTCATGAGGGCGTATTACTGATGGATCTGGTGACCGATTGCAATGGCAGCGCAGCCCCGCGGCTCAACGAACTTGTGCTGACTGCAGAGTTATCTCGTGAATATCACCGCATATTAGTTACGCAGGTGGTTCGCATGCTATGTGCAGGGATTATCCACGGCGATCTATCTGAATATAATGTGCTGGTCGACAGCACCGGACCTGTTATCATCGATTTGCCACAAGCTATCGACGCAGCTGCCAATAACCAAGCGTGTAGAATGTTGCTGCGCGATGTCGAGAACTTGGCAATTTATTTCGGTCAGTTTGCGCCTGAATTGCTGGCCAGCAGTTATGGCCTGGAGATATGGACGCTCTATCAGAGCGGACAACTCCATCCGGAAAGTGTGTTGACCGGGCACTTCGAACGCATTGAAAAACCAGTCAACCTTCAAAGCGTTCTGCGTGAAATTGATGATACGCTGAAGGAAGAAGAAGCAAGGAAACTTTATCGTGCATTACATGCCCATTAATGATGCGCAGATTTGGATTCGCTGGAGGGAGTAATTCGCGCTTTCTTGCATGCAGGTCTCGATAAAATAGCATCCAAATAACGCGCCACATGGTTATAGGATGAGAAATCAAATTTTCCGCCCAGTGCATCGGACAAAACACCCGCCATATTGATATCAGCGACGGAAAATATGACAGCCACCACGTAATCTTTACTGGCAGGATGGTTGCTCAGGCCCTCAAGCGGTCTCGTCAGTTTCTTTCAGCCACCTGGACGATGTTTGGATTTCTATCTTTTGCATCGAAAACCTTTGTGTGCAGAATAAAATCCACACATGAAGCTTCCATATTGCAAACAGGCTCCATTTGTAGATTTGCGCTTCATCTTCCAGTTGATCCGCACATAGTTTCCCAACGCCGTATTTTTTCGACAGATAATATTGATCGCCATGGCTTCGATCAGCACCAGATCACCATCCAATTCCATACAAAGTAATCATGTTGTTACCTTGAAGATAGAGCTTGCTGTTGCATGACGGACTCATTACTGCATTTTAGCGGAGCTGTTCGTGCTGACGGGATTCAATCCGATCGCAGCAATGATCATTCCAAGCAGTGCCAACCCCGCCACTATAGGAAATGCTCCCAAATAGCTACCGGTGATATCTTTGATATTGCTCGATATCAGTGTTCCCAGAATCGCACCAGCGCCATAGGCCGTATACACGATTCCGTAATTCTGAGCATAGTACTGCTTTCCAAAGAAAATTCCAGTGGAAGTGGGCGCCAGCGCAAGCCATCCGCCCAGGCACATCCATAATATGCAGAATGCGAATAAATACAGCATCGCGTTATCTTGCCCGAAAAAGGACATTAATAGGGATGCAACAAAAATTAGGATAAATGAGAGCATCGCGGTATGTTTCGGGCCCAGCTTATCGGTTATGGCGCCAAATATGGGTCGTCCCAAGCCATTAAATACCGCAAAAAGTGAAACGGCCAGCGCTGCCATGGTCGCATCCAGCTTGGCTACTTCTATACCCACCGGGGATGCGATGCCGATTGCCATTAATCCGGCCAAACAACCGATGGTGTAGGTAGCCCATAGCGCATAGAAACTGGGAGTTCTTAGCATTTCTTGTCGACTGAGGTTCAAGATTGGCAATGCGGTCGTAGCGGTTGCTTTCGATCCTGCAAGTGTCCAGTCGGCTGGGGGAAAGCTCAATAACTGCGCCAGAAGCGTAATAATTACGCCAAATGCTATCCCTGCATAAAGGAATGTGTTCATGATCCCTATGTCCGGATTGCCGATCATCGTTTTCATGAGTGGTGCTGTGACTAGTGCTGATATGCCAAATCCCATGACCGTTAAACCAATCGCTAATCCACTTTTTTGCGGAAACCATTTCGCGATCACCGCAATCGGGCAGCCGTAAACGATGCCGACCCCGGTACCACCGATGACGCCATACAAAAGAGTCAGGGTAAAGATATCCGGTGAGAAACTTGCAGCAATCCATCCTATTGCTACTAGCATGCCGCCCAGCATGGTAGTCTTTTTCGGCCCCCATCGTGCGATCAAATTGCCTGCCAGGGGCATCACCATTGCGAACACTGCCAGAAAAACCATAAACGGATAGCCGCTTTGGCTGGACGTGATTCCCCACAAAATCTCCAACGGTTTTCTGAACACACTGAACGCATAAATGGAGCCTAAGCAAACATTGATCAATAATCCAACTAAAACGAGTAGCCATCTGCCTTTTTCTGCGGTAATTCCCAGTATTGTCAATGGTTGTTCCGTATTTCTGTCTTTGTTCATTAGGTTGGTTTTTCAGTTAGCGCATGGATTTTTGCCGTGATCTTACCGTTGCGCTTGTTTTTACAGGAATTTAACCTCAATGATAATTGAGTGGAACTCGATTTATTTAATACGTAAACCTACTCGATGGACGTAGATATACTATTAATCCATGAAATGGGGTGAAGAGAAACTGCGTTTGGCAGTTTATGGGTTACATTCTAAACGTGCGATTCCCCGTGGTTTTACCTCAGGGTTATTTATTTGATCGCATATTCAGAAACTTGCCATGTTCCATCTTGAGTTTTGGCCAGTGTTACTGTCTCCAGAATCAAACCTTTTTCAGTAAAAGTTGTATAGAACTGTAAGATTACATAATCCCCGTCAGGAAATCCCGATAATGATTTTGCTGCGCTTGCTGTCGCAATATATCGAGTATTCATGGCGCCACGCGATGACCTAATTGCAGTCAATGATTTGATCCATTCCGCTTCGGGTGTTTTAGCTCTTAATAGTGGAGATGAGTTTCCCCAGCTTTCTTTATATTGCCCACGATCAACCGATCCTAACCAAGAGCGCGCGCTACTTTCAACCTCTTCAAGAATATCACTCTTTTCGGCATACACCGTATTGGCATATAAAAGTAACAGAAATATCGCAAATAATCGTTTTATCATGAAGAATCTCTAAATTTTTTTGTGTAACATCATTACCTTGTTTGACTAGGTATGGGGGAAAATATTTCCGACCAGCCAGATAGAAGCAATTCCTAACAAAATAAGAATAACTTGCTGGATGGTAGCATGAATCTCCGGGCGTTTATGTAAGCTTGGAATCAAATCCGACATGGCTACATAAATCATGCTCGCTGAAGCAATTCCAAGTAATGGCAGGATCAAATAATCCATTTCATTCAGCATAAAATAGGCTAGCACACCGCCTACCAAGGTAGCTAAACTAGACACTAAATTCATTAGAAATGCCATGCGGCGCGTATAACCAGAATTCAGTAGAATAATGAAATCGCCCGCTTCTTGCGGTATTTCGTGAGCAATAATTGCAATCGATGTCACAATGCCTAATTGGACATCTACCATGAATGAAGCTGCAATCAGAATACCATCGACAAAATTATGGAAGGTATCCCCCACGATCACCATCATTCCACTGCGTCCATGATCATGTTCAGGAAGATTGCCTGGGGGTGCCGCAACACCATGTAGCGGATCATGTGCTTCACAATCCTCTAAATGACAATGTCGCCATAACACCAGTTTTTCCAGGATAAAAAAAACTAAGATACCGAATAATACAAAGATGGTTACTTGCGTTGGATTATCTGAATGTTCAAGTGCTTCTGGCAAGGTATTTAAAAAGGCAACGCCTAATAATGCACCAATGGCATAGGATATGAGTACTGAGAGCCATGACACACGGGCGTTGAATGCCAATATTGCGGCAACAAACAAACTCAATACGCCGCCCAGCAAACTGACAGCAATAATCCAGGTAAGCGTTGACATAGCACGAATTAAAAAAGAAAGGCGGGATTATACGCTGTTGCAATGCAATAAATAACAAGTTAAAGAAGAGAGTTTTACTCAAACCAGATTAAAGCGGCCATGCGTCCGGTTACACCATCCCGACGATGCGAAAAGAAACGCTCAGAATCGCTGAAAGTACAGATTCCTCCACCATAAATCTGAGTAATGCCACTACTTGTCAAACGTTGGCATGCCAACAGAAAGATATCTGCCAGCCATTTTCCTCCTTGTTGCCCGCTCTTGACTACAAATCCTTGTTTCGCCTGTGTGTCATACTGAACAAAGGCTTTGTACACATCGGGGCCGACTTCAAAGTGATTCGGGCCAATTGCTGGCCCCAACCACGCTATCAACTCACCATGATCGGTTTGCATAGCTTTGATAGATTCTTCAATAATACCTCCAGCCAAGCCTCGCCAACCTGCGTGTACGATACCCACGGTAGTGCCCGCTGTATTACATAATAATACCGGCAAGCAATCGGCAACCATTACAGCGCAAACCGTTTTTCGCTTGTGGCTAAAAACCGCATCTCCTTCTGGAATTTTTGTTGTCGTCTGATCTATCGGGATCGGTACTGTCCCGTGTACTTGTTTTAACCACCTAGGTTCGGCAGGTAAGTAGCGGCGCAATAAAGTCCGATTTTTTGTAACGTCGGCCAAATTATCATAAACGTGTGTACCGAGATTCAGCGAAGCATAAATGCCATTTGCGCCATGACTCACACCGCCTGCGCGAGTTGTAAATAATGCTTTCACATTACTGGGCGCAGGCCAATCAGGAACGATCCAATCATGCATAGTTATCGAATTTCACCAATATTCAGAAAAGTGTCGAGAAGCATCATTTGTGGTTCTCGCAGCCATTAAATTGTAATAATTAGAGCGCCTGCTCACAACGAATTAAACCTAAAAATAGATATTTCTGAGTTAAAATATTATTAATGAGGTCACAATCTATTTCAATGCGTGTTGCATTGATTACTGAATCCCGTTAATAACCCCGATAGTTGATAATAACAAGTCCAATATAGGTGTAATCAATGAATTATATAAAAAACTCAATTAATACAATGCACAAAATTTTCGTGTGTGCAATCATGCTCATCTTTTTATTGACATCCTTTGCCCATGCTTCAACCGAAGATGAAAGCGAATTTCTTAAAGCTGCATTTTCTGGAAATATAGAGGCTATTAAGCAATTGTTGGGAAAAGGCGTCAATGTTAATTACCAAAACGAAATGGGATTTACTGCGCTCATTGTGGCTTCCCAATTTGGACATGCCGATATTGTCGATCAATTGCTGGAAAAAAATGCTGATGTGACTATTAAAAATGCTGGTGATGTAACTGCATTGACCATTGCTGCAAAAAATGGCTATGCTGACATCGTTAATATGCTGTTAGCCAAAGGCGCGGATATTAATGCGCAAACCACCGATGGTATTACGCCGTTGATGCTGGCAATACAAAAAGGCCACGAAGCGATCGTCGATACGCTGCTTGAAAAAGGTGCGGATATTCATCTGCAAACCCAGGAAAAACTTACGGCCTTGATTATTGCCGCCCTGGAAGGCAGAAGCGCCATCGTCGACAAGCTCCTGGCTAAAGGCGCAAAAATTGATGTGCAGGCGTCTGACAATACTACCGCGCTATACATGGCTGCAAGAAACGGACATACGGCAATTGTTGAAGCCTTATTAGCAAAAAACGCCCCTGTTGATCTGATAGCCGTCAACAATACCACGCCATTGTATGTCTCTGCACAAAATGGTCATCTTGATATTGTCAATGCTCTGCTGGCAAAGGGTGCTAAGGTTGACGCAAAAGACGAGAATGACGCAACGCCTCTGATTTTAGCGTCATTAATGGGGCACACTGAGGTAGTAGAAGCTCTCATCAAACATGGCGCTACGGTAGATCATCAAGCCAATAATGGATTTACTCCGTTGATTCTGGCCGCGCAAAACGGGCACGTGCCGGTCATAGAAATCTTACTGGATAGCGGCGCTAAAATTAATCGTCAAAATGACGATGGTGTAACCGCATTAATGTGGGCAGGCTTGCACGACCATGCCGATGCGGTGAAATTGTTATTAGCCAAAGGTGCTGACATAAAGATTAAAAGCAAAACCGGGAAAACCGCGGTTGAGATTGCCAAAGACCCTGCCATCATCGAGTTGCTGCAAGCCGCTCAATAATTCGCAATGCCACTCATAAACACGATGCCCGAGCATAAATGTTCACTCCCTAAAAAAAGTATGGTGTTCGCGCATCGTGGAGCGAATCGGGAAGCTATGGAAAATACCCGTAATGCTTTTGACAGAGCATTACGATATGCCATTGATGGCATTGAAACCGATGTGCAATTGAGTCGGGATGAAGTCACTGTACTGTGGCATGATCGCTTTCTCGATAAAATCAGACTGAACGATAAACGCATCGATGATTTCGATTATCAGCAACTACAAACGTTGATTAATTCAGGTTCTGAAAATGAAGGCATCATGACTCTGCAGGACTTTCTAATCACCTATCGCAAATGCTGCCACTTATTGATCGAAGTCAAAAACCGTGACTGGGAACCGTCTGCTCGTCACCAAACAAAAATGCGCCAAACGTTGGATTTGATTGGTAACAACCCTGAACAAGGCATACTGGTTTCCTCCTTCAATCTTGCGAGTCTTGAATATGCCCACTGCTATCGGCCAGGGGTTCCATTAGTTTATAACTTTGAAGCCGAACAAACCATCGTCGATGCGCGCCAATTACTTACTACCCATGATTTTCTGTATGGTTTTTGTCTGCCGATTGCAAGCGCTGATCAAGCAATGGTCAGTTTATTGCAGGATCAACGCAAATGTGTCGGTGTATATACCTGCAATAGTGAGGCCGAAATCACTAAAGCTTTGCAGCTAGGGGTTGATGTCTTGATCAGCGATTTGCCTGACAAAGCGCTGATGCTGCGCGATCAATGAAACGTGATTTTGCATCATTATCCGCTCAACCATTCGATCTTTTGATTTGTGGCGGTGGTATTTACGGTGCCTGGACAGCGTATGATGCCGCACTTCGCGGTCTGAAAGTGGCTATTGTCGAACAAAACGATTGGGCCAGCGGAACATCCTCAGCATCGACCAAATTGATTCATGGCGGTTTGCGTTACCTGGAAACATACGATTTCAAGCTAGTGAGAAAATCACTCCAGGAACGAACTATGTTGTTGCACGTAGCGCCGCACCGTGTATGGCCGTTGCACTTTGGCGTTCCGGTTTACGCACAACAGCGCATCAACCGATTGCAATTGAAACTGGGCTTGTCGTTATATGATTATTTGGCCAGCGATGCAAATGTGGCCATGCATCACCGTTATTATAATGCCAAGCAATTTAACGCACATTTTTCCATGATCAGAGAGGTTAATCTGAAAGGAGGATTCACCTACGCTGATGCACAAACGGATGACGCACGGTTGACCTTGGAATTGATTGCAGGTGCCCAAACAGTCGGTGCTTGTTGTGTCAATTATTGCCGATTAATACAACTATCGGAGACAGATGGCAAAGCCGATGGCGCGATCATTCAAGATCAACTGACCCAAAATAAACAAAGAATCGACGCCAAGCAAGTTGTTTTTACGACTGGACAATGGCTGACTAAGGAAGCACCAAGCAACGCATGGTGTCGTCTCGCCAAGGGTGTTCATCTTGTCATGCCTGCTTTGTTGAATGCTGAAGCTTTGTTATTGACCACCGAATCGGATGGCCGCGTATTTTTTATGATTCCGTGGTATGGTTTAACGCTACTTGGAACAACCGATACCGATTTCAAAGGCGATGTGGAACAAGTTACGGTTGAAGACAGCGACATTGATTATTTGCTCGCCGCTGTCAATAGTTATCTGAGCACACCGTGGACGCGCAGCGATATCATCGGCAGTTTTGCGGGTGTGCGGGTTTTAAAGCAGAATACATCGACAGCCTCCTCCGGTTCACCTTCAGCTGTTAGCCGCGATTGGGAATTAAAATCTGCTCCCAACGGCGTACATTATGCCATTGGTGGAAAAATCACTTCGTCGCGCCAGGACGCTACGCGTATCGTCGATGCAATATGCGCACAACTGGGTGTTTCACTGCCTTGTGCGACTCAGGATCGTTTATTCCCCTGGGCGCCGCAGGAAAATTTCACGGTTTGGTCTGCCCGTATGTCTGACCAAGCGGCGCAACTAGGCATTGATGCGGAAAGCGCACATTGGTTGCTGCGTCGCCACGGTGTGCGTAGCGTAGAAATTTTCCAACGTATCGAAATGGAACCTGATTTGGCGCAACGCATTATTCCGTCGTTACCATTCCTTCGTGCTGATTTGATGCACTGTGCAGCAACCGAGATGGTGATCCATCTGGATGATTTGCTGCGCCGTCGCATGCCTTTACTTATATTGTCAAAAATCACCGAAGATCAATTGCTAAAAATTGCTCAATACATAGCTGGCATTTTGAACTGGAGCAGTATACAAATTTCGCAGGAAGTTATGCGTTGCGACAGATACCGGAGCATACAGTGACCGCGGCAATCGCGCTCGACTTGGGCACGACATCCATCAAAGCTGCTCTGATGGATCAACAAGGGATGCTCCAACACATCGTCATTCACCCGGCACCTGCCATCGACAACTGGAATGGGCGATACGAAAGCAATGCGCTGCACTATGTTGCGACTGCTGAACAGGTCCTCAAAGAATGTCTTGCACATACCCTTGACAAACCGCTGTTAGGATTATGCAGCCAACGCTCGTCTTTTCTGCTCTGGGATAAAACCACCGGTGAACCAGTAACGCCATTAATATCCTGGCAAGATGATCGAGGTACGAGTTGTTGTGATCACTTGCAGGCATCGTCAGACACCATTCACAAACTCAGCGGTTTGCAGTTAACGCCCTATTACTTTGCAACTAAGTTGAGTGTACTGTTACGGGAAAATCCGGCATGGCGAGATAAGCTTATTCAAGGCGAGTGGCTGACCGGTACGCTGGATACATTTTTGATTTGGCGCTGGACAGATAAGCAGCATTTTGTCACCGATGCATCCATGGCTGCACGCACGCTGCTGATGGATATTTATCAGCAACAGTGGTCAAATGCTTTATGTCATTTATTCGATATTCCCCATTCAATTTTGCCGCAAATCAGACCTTCAGCCGGATTGAATCTTGTTTTAAACAATGGCTTAATCTTAGAAGCCAGTGTTGGCGATCAATCGGCGGCTCTGATTGCCAGTTTGACTGACAGCCAGAGCGAAGCTTTGGTCAATCTTGGCACAGGCGGTTTTGTGATTCGTTCGCTTGCTAAAAAGGAAGTAGCATTTGATGGTTATTTGCAAACATTGGTTTATCAAAACGAAAACCAGCACGTGCAGTTTGCTATTGAAGGTACGCTCAACTCTATTGCTTCCGCACTTGCATCTTATCCGATAAATGAGTGTTGCTTTGAAGATCTGGCAGGCAACGATATTTTTTGTTTGGCTGAGCCCAGTGGCTTAGGCGCGCCTTATTTTCGCAAGGATTGGGGTATTCATTTTTCTCAACCTGTCACCGGACTTACCTCACGGCAAGTTGCTTCATTGTTGCTCGAAGCGATTGTTTTCCGGGTTGTGCGTATCTTAGAAGAATTTCACCAGCATGCACCGTTAACTCGAGCTTATTTGTCTGGAGGCTTATCCGAGCTACCCTGTTTGCAATATGGCATCGCACAATGTACTACCTTTCCGGTTTATCACCTGCAACAAAAAGAAACGAGTCTGCAAGGTGCTGCCGTATTGGCCTCTGGATTTAAAGCAACCTGGCACCGAGAAATGCATAAAGTAGAAAGTAGGCAAACGAACATCGCGCTCTTGAAAAAATATCGACGCTGGAAAAAATGGTTGGATGTTTTATTAAGGACCCCCCGGGGTTAATCCTAAAAAGTCTACCCGAATGAATAACCAATCCTGTAAAATCCGCATCGCGAGTATCACTTTTTTGCGCAATCAAATCATTTATAATTTATTGTCATCCATTGCATAGTCTCATGATATTAGTTGCATATCGTGAAAATTGATTCTGTCATGCGATGATGTTTAACCAAAAGGAAGCCTTATGACAACCAATATACCTGGTTATACCTATGGCAGCGCTTCGCTGCAAAAATCTCCCGTGTCCATAGATGAATTTGCTAAGCTGAAACAAGCTAGTCTGTTTGGCGATGACGACATACGTTATCTAAAAATGTCGCATGACGTACTGAAAGATCAAGTCGAGCAAATCCTGGATGTATGGTATGGTTTTGTCGGCTCAACCCCTTTCCTGTTGCACTATTTTACCAACGCGGCCGACGGTCAGCCCAATATGGATTACCTGGGTGGCGTACGCAAACGCTTTGGACAATGGATTCTGGATACCGCCAACGCCGAGTACAATCAAGACTGGCTCAATTATCAATATGAAATCGGATTACGCCATCACAGTTCGAAGAAAAACACCACCGACAACGTGAAATCCGTACCCATCATTCATATCCATTATATTTTTGCGCTGCTGATCCCGATTACTACCACGCTCCGCCCGTTCTTGGAAAAAGGTGGTCATTCTCGTGACGATGTAGATCGCATGCAAGATGCATGGCGCAAATCGGTGCTGATGCAAGTAATTCTGTGGTCACAGCCTTACATCAAATCAGGCGAGTTCTAATCTTTTTGGGAGAGTATTTTTTTGCTCTCCCAATAAATATACTTAAAATTCATTTTTTTAAAAAATTCTGTTGGTACATGCGCCTATCCATCGTTATTCCTGCTTTTAACGAAGAGCAACTGCTTCTGGATTGTTTGAATTCTATCCAAGAATCCATCAAGGCAAACCCAGAACCCGGTTTCACCTATGAAATCATCGTCGTCGATAACAATTCAACGGACAAAACGGCACAACTCGCTACACAAGCCGGCGCGACAGTGGTATTCGAGCCTATCAATCAGATCGGTCGCGCGCGTAATGTCGGCGCGGCAGTTGCTACAGGAGATTGGCTGCTGTTTGTAGATGCCGACAGTTTATTGAATTCCGGTATGATCGCCGATATTCTGCAAATGATCGAAAGCCGGAAATATGTCGGCTGCGGCAGTGTCATGTACATGCCCAATTTACCTTGGTGGGGCAAAGTTGTAATGCAACTTTGGACCGCGCTATCAATTACTTTTCGATGGGCATCCGGTGCACTGGTGGTATGCCGCACTGATGCATTTCGCGATGTCGGCGGATTTAACCAGGAATTATTCGCCGCTGATGAAATTGATTTAAGCCAATTGTTGAAAAAATGGGGGCGTAAGCGCGGCCTGAAATTCACCATCCTTACTCGCCATCCTCTGGTCACGTCATCACGAAAGGTGCAACTGTACACCGGACGAGAAATTGCCATGCAATTCTTCGGCGTATTATTTAGTCCTCGCAGGGCCTTGCAGAACAAGAAGAAGCTTCCTATTTGGTACGATGGAAGGCGTTGATTTTCCGCTTAGCCTCATCACAGTTCTCAAACGCTGCTTAAAAATTAGAATGTGTCGATTACGCAGTTGATACACGCATCCACTCTCAGTTTGTGAAATAAAGAAAAGTTATCCTATTTTTTTGTCTGGATGTGACAAAAAGTGTCATTTTATGTGATCTGTTAATAGAAAAATCACATTTTACAGAAATAGCACCTTCTTGCCGCGTAAAGATTTTATCCTCCGGATTTTCCTTCTGTAGCATTATTTGTACTACGCCCGTTGTTTTAAAAGTGCAGTGCCAATCGCCAAAATTAATTTATGGCACAGTTTGTGCTTAATTAGCATTGCAGTATGAAAAGGGCAAACTCTGCGAAAGCAGAGGGCGCAAAGTCACTGATCTAAAGGGGGAATATCCCAATGATGGCAGGACTGCCAGGCAACGCCACTTGTTTTACTCACGTATGTAGTAGACAGGTCACGAGTAATAAAACTTCAGAGCGTACCCATGCAGTTCCTTTCTTGAACTCTAAGGAGGAATTACTTATGAAAACTAATGATCAATTTCTGATTATTAATTCGGAAACACTAATCACCAGCACGAGAATCAGACAAGCGTATATATTAGTAACTGCACTATTGTTCATTTTTAGTATGATTATAGTGCCCTTGAATGCAGTAGCAGCTCCGATAGATCCCACTGCAGTCAAATGGCATCCAGGACACTATTATATAATTAAGGGTTCCAGCAAAAATAATTCCACCTACTTGTCACAAGTATATAGTGAGCTTGATGCAACACCCGCATTGAAAGGAATGATGATACGGTACTTTTGGAATGATCTGGAAAAATCAAAAGGTGTGTATGATTTTTCATCCATCGATAAACGACTTGCTGAGCTGTCCGCCAGGGGAAAACGTCTGGTTATTCAGGTGCAGACAAAATCATTTAATAAGAGACAAGTTGTACCAAGCTATATGAAGACTGCCGAGTATGAAGGTGGAGAATTTTACACGAGTGATTATGGCAGTACTGAAATAAGAGGCCGTAATATCAAATTGTGGAATCTCCAAGTGCGTAATCGCCTGACTGCCTTATTTGATGCAATGGGAAAACGTTACAACTCGCATCCTTACTTTGAGGGTATCGGCATGATAGAAACTGCTTTTGGACAGCCTATTGAGCCAGTTTCAAACGCTCAGATTAATGGCTTCTATGACAACAAGATCATTGTGCATCAGAAAATGCGTCAGTTTTTCCCCAATACAATGACGATTCAGGAGGTAAATTATCCGCGTCCAATTCTCACATCATTCGTAGGCAGCCTTAAAGATATCGGGACGGCATTGAGTAGCCCAGATCTTTTTATCGAAGAAAAAGGATTGCTCTTTGAAGCAACGCAATATGATCCTCACCAAGGTGTTTATAATTACTATTCAGATTTTGCTGGCATGATCCCCATGGTTCCTACGGTTATGTCAAAGAATTATAAAAATACGAAAGGTGATGGAAGTGGTTATGTGCCAACTATTTCTCAGATTCTGGCTTTTGCGCGAGATAAATTAGAGGCGAATTATATCTTTTGGACGCGGGAAGTACATTATATGCAGGTATTGGAAGTGTTAAATCAAAATGCGCAAAAGAATTTTCCTGCAGGCGGATTGAATCCCGCTTGTCCGGCTGCATATTCATCTTGTGTGAATTAGCAATAATATTCCGCGATAAACTCTCGGGATAAGACTTTGATTTATCATGATATTAGAGAGCTGCAATGTAGATAGGAAGTGACAACTGGAAATACTAAATTTCTTATATATGACCAATGTGTTTTAAACAAGATTTTCTCAGTTATGGAGACTTATCTACGGCTGTAGCAATGACAATTAAGTATTAAAATATGAAAAAGGCAAACCCTGCGAAAGCAGGGGACGCAAAGTCACTGATCTAAAGGGCAAATGCCCCAAGATGGCAGGACCGCCAGGTAACGCAACTCGTTTTACTTACACATGAGGAAAGGCGAGTCTCAAGTAACAAAACTTCTGAGCGTATCCACGCAGTTCCTGCCTTTTAACTAAATTAAAAGGAGGAGTCAAATGAACATCATTCCATAGCAGCGACAGACACAATCCTGTGTCGCAATTTGAAAAAGGCAAACTCTGTGAAAACAGAGGACGCAAAGTCACTGATCTAAAGGGTAAATGCCCCAGGATGGCAGGACTGCCAGGTAACGCAACTCATTTTACTCATACATGAGGATAGATGAGTCTCGAGTAACAAAACTTCAGCGCGTATCCATGCAGTTCCTACCTTAAACTTTAAGGAGGAATTAATTATGAAAACCAATGATCAATTATTGGCTATCAATTTGGTAACACAAACCACTAGCACGAGAGTTAAAAAAACACACATCTTAGTAACGGCGTTAATGCTTATTATAAGTATGGTTCTAGCTCCGTTGAACGTATTAGCAACAACAGATCCTACTGCGGTCAAATGGCATCCAGGCCATTACTATACGATAATGAGCTGGGGGAAAAACAATTCTCCATATCTATCACAGGTATATAGTGAAATCCAGGAAACACCAGCATTACGCGGAATACAAATTCGTTATTTATGGGCAGAGCTAGAAAAATCAAAAGGTGTGTATGATTTTTCATCCATTGATAAACGCCTCGCTGAACTGACTGTTAGAAATAAACGCCTTGTCATTCAAGTGCAAACAAAATCGTTTGATCCAAATTGGAAGCTCGTGCCGGACTACTTAAAAGGTGCTGCATATGAGAATGGGCAGTTCCCTTTTTCTGATTACGGCTCAACCACTATTAGGGGATATAACATTAAGTTGTGGAATCCCCAAGTGCGGGATCGTCTGATTGCCTTATTTAAGGTACTGGGAGAGCGTTACAATTCGCATCCCAACTTTGAGGGTGTCGGTATGATTGAAAGCGCTCTGGGACAACCGCTTGAGCCGATCTCCAGTTCTCAAGCGGATGAATTTTATGTGAATATGATTCAAGTGAATCAGAAGATGCGATTGTTTTTCCCCAATACAATGACGATTCAGGAAGTAAATTATCCGCGCCCAGTTCTCAATTCACTCGTAACTCAACTTAGGGATATGGGAGCAACACTGAGTGGTCCAGACACTTTTCAGGAAGAAAATAGCCTGAGTTTTAAAGCTACGCAATATGACCCTAATCAGGGAATATATAATTACTATTCAGAGTATTCTGGCATGATGGCCATGGCGCCATCGGTTATGCCAAAAAATTATCTGAACACGAAGAATAATGGAACTGGCTATGAGCCAACTATTTCAGAGATTCTGGTTTTTGCACGTGATACCTTGCGTGCCAACTACATTTTTTGGACGAGGGTTCCAGATTACTACGAGAAGGTATTGGAAGTATTAAATTGGACGGAGCAAAGAAGCGATCCTGCTGGTGGATTGAATCCCGTATGTCCAACAGCCTATTCGTCTTGTACTGACTAGTAGTCTTTTTTGATAAATTGACGAGAAGCCTATACTTTTACAGTATAGGCTTCTGTCTTCCCGAGCTTCGCGAAGATCATTGTTTTGAGTCAAGTAAGATAGATGCTAATTTTTTTATGACAATCGTTAATATTGAAAATCCATGCTCCTTAATCTTTAGTAACTGATGCGATGCAGGTGCGGAATAAACATCGCTTGGTTTACTATCATTTACCCGGTCGTGTCGGTAATCGTCGATGTTCGCTTCTAGGATGCTGTAACAACTGACAAGCACGGCGGAAAGTCAGCAGTGTTTTTTGTGCATAACCCAGAACTGTATCGGAAGAATAGCCATTTGTTGTATCTTCTAAGCTCACACCTGTCGGTAATCCAGTCAACAATGCCAACCCCTGAGTAACATGCTGCATCGTATGGATTGTAAATAAACCTTGTTCTACGGCTTTAATAACCGAGCGATCCAGCATTAGATGTGGTCGATTCTGATGGGGAATCAACACTCCTTGCTCACCGGTTAAACCCATTTTATCGCACAGTTTGAAGTAACCTTCAATCTTGTCATTGATGCCTCCAACCGGCAAGACTTCGCCATATTGATTCAAAGCGCCTGTCACGGCAATGCTCTGTTTTAGCGGCACATCTGACAGCGACGACAGCAGTGCATAAAATTCGGCACAAGATGCAGAATCTCCTTCTATGCTGGTGTATTCCTGCTCAAACACAATCGATGCACTAAGCGCAAGCGGTGCAATATGGGCAAATAGTCCAGTCAGGTAGTTTTGTAATATCAACATGCCCTTATCATGAATCGGACCAGACATATCCACTTCGCGGGCAATATTGAGTATCCCGTCCTCTCCCGGGAATACGCGCGCGGTGATACGTATCGAGGTGCCAAAACTGTGATCGCCCAAATCAATCTGCGTCAGTGCGTTAAGTTGACCCACTTCCATTCCCTGCACTGTAATAGCGATTTCGCCCTCAAGAATACTTTCCTGTAAACGTAAATCAGGATAATTATGACGCAGTATACGTGCTTGAAGCGCTGCTGAAACATCGGTCACTTCTACTATTCGGCCGTGACGCGCTTTGCAAAATGCGGCACTTTCCAGCAGTAGCATTTCAATGCGTGCGAAAATAGCGCTTTGACGCTTTTGGTCCTCCACTTCTCGGTGCGACTCTTCCAGCAAACGCGCAACCGAAGCCGCCGAGAAATGTGGTAGTTGCGCAACAGCACAGACATTTGCTACGAGTACAGCCGATGCTTGATAAGTTTTTGTACTGGCGATAAAGCTTGCGGCAAAATCAACTTTTACCCTGAATCGTCGCATAAACTCTGGATCGATTTCCTGCAAATCGTAATATGCATCACGCGATCCGATCAGAATAATTTTGACATTCACTTCCACCGATTCGGGCTCAAGGGACACGGGTGTATTGGAAGTTAATGCGGAACCTGGTTCTTCGATTTGCAGCCGCTTACTACGCAAGAATCGCCGCAATCTTATCCATAATGAATCATCGTTTAGTAAATCATCGAGGTGCAACATAAGAAACCCGCCATGTGCTTTTAGTAAGCTACCGGCACGAATGCGCATAAAATCGGTTTTTAGCTTGCCATTTTCGAATTGATAATCGATGCCGCCAAACAATGCATATGCGGAGGGATTGTCCTCAATAAGAACCGGCGCACCCTGCACATCCGCATTATCTACTACCAAGTTGATCTGATAGCGGGAGAAAATCTGATTTAGTTCTGTATGCCGCTTTTCTTCCTCAATATTATCCGTTTCAAACAGCGCCAAATTGTCGAGGATATCCGATTCCATTTGCGCGAAAAAAGTCTTCAATTGCTTGTTGTGCCTTAACTGCTGTTGTAACTCTTTTTGGATTTTTTTTGATTCAAGACTCAGTAAAGGTTGTACGAGACGTCGTTGCAATGCGGACAATTCGTTATTTCTCTCTTTCTCTACCTGCTTGAATTCATCAAGATACTGTGTAATCGCTTCACGCAATGCCTGCTCGGCTTGCTCTATTTCGATCCTGTGCGCCTTGGGCAACTTTAATAAATTCTCTGCTGTGAGAATCTCGCTCTTTTCATCCAGCAAAGTAAAAACGATCTGCTCGTTTTCACGATGTATGGTGTAATGCAGGGATTCAGCAAACTTATCCAACTTGGTGTAAGCTTGATCGGCTGCTGTTTTAAACTTCTTCTCGATGTGATTGCTGTTAAGCTTGAAATCCTGCCCGCTCAAGCATTGTGCGATGTCAGTTGGTAACGATTTCGCCAATCGCAGCAGTAACTGACGCAACACTCGACCTTGCCCGGAAGGTAAGTGCAAAGCCAATGGCTTTTCAGGTGCGATAAAATTGTGTAGAAAGCACAAATCTGGTGAAGAATGCCTTTCGGCTGCTGCAGAAATCATCGCTTGATGCAGTAAAGTAGTGCGTCCCGATCCCGCTTCTCCTAGAACAAATAAATGATAATCCGGCTGCATCATACCTAAGCCAAAGCGCGCAGCTACTTCTGCTCGTTCCTGTCCAATCCAGGATAACGGGCGTTGCAATAACTCCGAAGTATCTGAAAATTCCAATGAATCCGGATTAATGTTAATACGTAATTGGGATGGATCTAACACGTGAGTCGACATATTGGGATAATGATCCGAGGACAAGAATGTTTCGTAAATTGCCCGTATTGTACCTATTTAATAGGTACTGAAAAATCTTTGTCAATTGTTATTGGAGTAGTAGTTTTACTGGATGGGTGTTAATAGAGATATATTCTGGCAGCTTGATCTTTCTCCATCAGAAGATTAGAGAATATTACAGTTTTTGCTATTCGGTAATTCGATTAGAGTGAGTAATAATGAGTGCAATGCCGTGCTTATGTTCAGGCCATTGATGACCCTGATCGCCAGTTTGCGGTCACTAGGATGGGTGATGTCTTTCCATAATATAGCTAAGAAATATCAATAATCACAGCTACCAATTGAAGCGACTTACTCGGTGCACATGTCGAGTTCGTGTAGTAAATCGAGAATGTTGTGGTAAATTCATGTCAGGTTATCGCTGATGCTAGTGTAAGCGCTGGGTCAGTGGAATCAAGCTGTATCAGCATGTCTGCTTTAAACAAATTGGGCTGATGAACCGTACTGCTTCTTAGTATTCTTAGTCACCGTTTCGACCAGTAGTTACATGGAAATGTAACATCTTCGGTCGAAATGGTGAAAGTATCTGACGACCTATTTCAAATGATTGTGCTTACTTCAGGGATGTCTAGGTATGCTTCCTGTTTATGGTCTAATTTTATATTACGGACGTGCGCATCCTGAATCTTCCTGAACTACGTGAATCTTGTTAGCCGCAAGTTCTGTAAGGCTTGTGTGAATACCGGAAGGCCATTCCACAGTTACCGATTCGGCAATTAAATTTTTTGCCAGACCAAAATGCAGTCGACGATCATCTTGAACACCATTGCGCATACCCCCTGCTTGCAGGCGGGCTTGCTTGATCCCGCCGGCCGTGACTATCACGCGTGCACCGATACCATCGCGATTAGATTGACAGCCTACAAGATCAATTTTTATCCAATGATTACTTCCGCCCTTGTTGCGCAAGAGAAATTGGCGTCCGTAATTAAATGGGTATTCAAGTCTTCCTCCGTCGGTAACTAGCAGGTCGAGATAACCATCATTGTCGTAGTCAGCCATACTGACTCTTCCGCCGTTGCCAATATTTATGGTGTTTGCTCCGCCTGCATTGAACACAGGTATAAATGTCCCACCAATATTCTCGAGTAAAATATTGTGTCTATTGCGAAGCCCATTAGCGCATGTAATATAGACATCGAGATCCATGTCATTGTCGAAGTCGCCGACAGCAATCGAACGACATGAATCTGCTAAGTCATATCCAAAGTTTTCAGCAACAATAAACTCACCTTCGCGTCGGGTTAGCATCACCAGTTTGCTACCAAGATCTTTGGTCCAAAATTCACGCCCATCTGAAGCAACTTTCTCAAATATACTATCGATCGATACAAATTTTGCTCGAAGATTATCTGCTCCTTGAATCTTAACTCGCCACTCTCTGATACTCGGTACCCATCCTATATAAATGCCTGGTGATGCCTGCAGTTCCGAGTTCACGATGCCGATCATGTCAGGATTGGCAGAATCCAATATCAATTGGATAGTATACCGTTTCTCGCCGTCGACAACCTCGGGAACAAGCTCTGCTACCTGAATGCCAGACTTGCCAGCATGAATCATACTCGGAATCCAAGGATCAAATGCTCCATAAATTTGGATAAACAATTTGGTTGGTCCATTGAACCAAAAATTCAGGCTTCCTTTTTCTATTGACGACATTCCATGTGTATCGACAAGAACTTGGCGGCGGGTTTTTTTGTTAAGTATCCACGAACTAACCGTTGGGGCCTGCAAAACTAATAGATCATCTTCAAGATCTCCATCAAAGTCTGCAACTGCTACATCCTGTAAGTATCTAAATTGATGGCGAGATGTTTTAGGTATGGGCAAAGGCTTAGTGCTCCCGAGTCGATATAGTTCCTGAGGATAAAATATCCAGCCGGATGTTAACAAGTGCACAGCCGAATCGAAGTAAGCCAATTGGGTAAATTCTCCGATAGTCTTTTTTGTCATGCCGGGAACGGGACTAAAAGTTCCGTCCCTTTGCTGCAACATCAGTCGGCTAGGTCCTAGATCGTCAAATGGACGTTTCACATTGGTCATGTAAAGATCCAGCAGACCATCATTATTCCAGTCCAGCCACAGTGGCGTCCGCCCACGTCCAAAACTATCATCCAGTCCAAGCACTGCGGCTTCATCGGTTAGCCTACTTGCATGGTTAACATAAAACGCCTTATTGTCGGCCGCAATACCTCCACGGTTTCCGTAAAGTTCTATGAGATCCTGATCACCATCATTGTCAAAATCAGCCCAAGCGCCGCCATGAGCATCACGTAAGGGATCTCCCTCCCAAAACTCACCCAGTCTTTCACTGAAGGTGCCATTACCATTGTTTATGTACAATTGAGGTCGCGTCGTATGGTTGCCGATCCAGATGTCAAGCCAGCCGTCACCATCAAAGTCGCCCCAAGCTGAACCGTAGCCTGTGTAAAGAGAGGTTGTGAGACCCGCCGATTTAGTTTGATCCTCAAATGCAATTTCAGCGCTTAATGTTTGGATGTGTCCGAAGAAAAATAAAACAGAAAAACAAAATATTGTTTTTAGTAACTTACACATACATTATGTCCGCTTGGAGATGATTATATATTATTATAATATGAAAACTTAGATTTGAATTTTTCGTCAGAATCTATGAATGTGCTGTCGGAATTCATGATTGATTATTTGAGGGAATATAACCGACTGGCTGTTCTGCGCCCGAACCAAAGAAATGCGCTTCCAATTGCTCGGCCAAGTATTTGCGCGCTTTTGCATCCGAAAGATTTAAGCGATTTTCGTTGACTAACATGGTTTGGTGTTCTATCCATTGATGCCATGCTTCTTTGGAGACATTCTCAAAGATACGCTTGCCCAATTCTCCGGGGTAGGTTTGGAAATCCAGACCTTCAGCTTCGCGGCCTAGTTTGATGCATTTTACTATCCTTGTCATTTGTGCTCCAGATCAGTCAAAAAAGGTGTTCAAAAAGAAAAAACCGTTATTATGAGGTGTTCATTTCCTCGAGTAAACCATCTGCACATATATGCGTGGTAAAGCTACAAGTATTTAACTAATACCTTCGAGCGGCGCTGATAGTTATATAAATTCTGTTTGGCTTGTGGTAACTCAGCGGTTGTGGTTTCGCTAAAGCCATGCTCAATAAACCAGTGTGTCGCGTGGGTAGTAAGTACAAATAAGATATCGATACCTTGAGAGATAGCTTCTTTTTCGATATGTTTGAGCAGATGGTTGCCGCGTCCTTGATCGCGATAATCCGGATGGATTGCCAAGCAGGCAAGTTCGCAGGCATGTTCCTCGGGAAATGGATACAGAGCTGCACAACCCAACATGATGCCGTCATGTTCCAGCACTGTAAAACGGTCGATTTCAATTTCCAGTAATTCACGCCCGCGCCTGACTAGAATGCCTTCGGCTTCCAATGGTTCAATCAACCGCAAGATGCCGCCAACATCTTCAATTTTGGCTTTTCTGAGCGCTTGAAGTGTTTCTTGCGAGATCATTGTACCGATGCCATGGTGTGTGAAAAGTTCTTGCAGGATAGCGCCATCGTTACGACGATTGATCAGATGCGTACGTGTCACACCCATTTCACAGGCTCTGGTGGCCGATTGTAGTGATGGCCGGAGCGTATCCGGTATTAATGACATTGTTCCAGCGATTTTATTTTCTAAGAATAATTTACTTTCCGCGACAGTGAGCTCACGTGGCAGCGTTCCTAGCGTATCGGTTTCTGAGAATCTGGAATCCACGGTATCCAACAAAAAAATCAGTTTCTCGGCATTGAGTGCTATTGCGACTTCTGTCGCTACATTTTCCATTGTCAGATTGAAGATTTCGCCAGTTGGTGAGTAGCCCAATGGTGAAATCAGCGTTACATCGCCTTGCTCTAAACGCGAACGAATCGCTTGTGTGTTGATCCTCCGCACCTTTCCAGTGTGCATCAGGTCAACGCCTTGTATAATGCCATGTGGGCATGCGGTGACAAAATTCCCGCTGGCGACACGAATAGACGCATTGGCCATTGGTGAATTGGGTAACCCCATCGACAGCAGGGCAGCAATTTCATGATGCGCGCGTCCTACGGCTTCTTTGGCGCATTGCAATGCTGCGGGGTCAGTTACTCGCATGCCCATGACTGTTTGGGTTTCCAATTGTGACTCATCCAGACGCAACTGAATTTGCGGGCGTGCACCATGCACCAGTACCAACCGGATACCTAGACTGGCAAGTAAGTTGATGTCGTGAATAAAATGAACAAATTTTGCATCGGTGATCATTTCACCGCTAAAACCGAGGACGAAAATTTTGTCACGGAATGAATGGATATAAGGTGCGACCGAGCGGAACCAAGAAACAAATTCAGTCATGGAATCCATTTTACCGTTGGAAGTCATCATCAATAATCTCCCCAGAGTGCCTGCATCGCTGCAATAGTTGCTAAAGCTGCACTTTCGGTGCGCAGTATGCGTTTTCCTAGACGCAGTGGAATGAAACCGGAATGTAAAGTAGCCGTTTCTTCCTCTGGTGTAAATCCGCCTTCAGGTCCGATCGCAAGTGCTATGTTGGTATCAGCGGATAGTGCAGGGATATTGTTTAAACCTTCTGTGGCGTTGGTAGATAGCATGAAATGCAGATCATGCTCGGAACGCATGGCTTTCTTTTGACTCATCCAATCCCATAGAGAAATTAACGGAAGTATTTGCGGTAAATGGTTTCTACCACATTGTTCACAGGCGGAGATGATGATTTTTTTCCAGTGCTGGAGGCGTCTGGAAGAGCGTTCATCGGACAAATGTACGATGCAACGTGCAGTGAAAATTGGTTGAATGCGAGTTATGCCGAGTTCTACTGATTTTTGTATGATCCAGTCCATTTTTTCGTTGACGCAGATGGCTTGGGCGAGCTCAATAGACAACTGTGATTCCCGATCTATGTCGTGATAGGCATCAATGATTACTGTGGTGCTAGATTTGTTGATCGCTGCAATATGTGCAGAGAATTCTCCGCCAAGCCCATTAAATAATGTAATTGGTTCCCTATTCTTCAGCCGTAGTACGCATGCAGCATGGTGTTAGTTATCAGCTGATAACTCGAA